>LNFM01000466.1_pt1 | contig 110432 bp, 110 predicted proteins | sample 596031 | NCBI WGS metagenome assembly LNFM01 (sample SAMN04254537, study PRJNA301005) | activated carbon metagenome | isolation source: dual media filters at the Ann Arbor, Michigan drinking water treatment plant | place: USA: Ann Arbor
CGGCGCCCCGCCGTCCCTGCCGCCTGGCGGCCTCGGCCCGGATGACGCGGAGGGCTGGGCGCTGCTCCTGCCCGGCGACGGCACGCTGCGCTTCGCCGCCGATGGCCCGGTGCACCTGCTGCTGGCGCTGGCGGGCGAGGCGGCGCCGCGCCGGCTGCGGCTGGAGCCGTCGCGCGGGGTGGTGGCGCTGCCGCTGCCCGGCCGCCCCACGCAGCTGCGCTGGGCGGCGGGGCATGACCTGCCGGGCCGGCTGGCGCTGCTGGAAGCCGCGCCGGGCGACGGCACGCCCGCCGAACGCATCGCCGCGCTGGAGGCCGGCGCCCCCCTGCCCATGCCAGGCGAGGCGGGGCGCTGGGCGGCGCGGCTGGCCCCCTGATGCGCCTGGTGCTGGACCTCCAGGGCGCGCAGGCGGCGGCGCGCCATGCCGGGCTGGGGCGCTTCACGCTGGAGCTGGCGCGCGCCCTGGTGCGCCGCCCGCGCGGGCACCAGCCGCTGCTGCTGCTGAACACCACCCTGGCGGAGGGCGCCGCCGCGCTGGCCGCGGAGTTCGCGCCCGCCCCCCTGCTGCGCTGGGCCGCGCCTGAGGGAAGTGCTGCGGGGCGCGACCCGCAGCGCCCGCTGCGCCGCGCCGCCGCGCTGCTGCGCGCGGAGGCGGTGCTGGCCGCCCGCCCCGACGCGCTGCACCTGGGCAGCGTCTTCGAGGGCTGGGACCGCGACGCCGTCACGACCTGGCCCGCCGAATGGCAGCGCCCCCCCACGGCGGCGACGCTGCACGACCTGCTGCCGCTCTCGATGCGCGACACATACCTGGACGGGCACTGGAAGCGCGCCGGCCTCGTGCCCTGGTACCAGTCCTGCCTGGCCGAGGCCGCCGCCTGCGACCTGCTGCTCTGCAACAGCACGCACACGCGCGGGGAGGCGCTGCGCTTCCTGCCGCAGGCGCCGGCGCAGTCGGTGGTGATCGGCGGCGCGGCCTCGCCGCTCTTCGCGCCATCCGATGCGCCGTCGCCGCATCCCGGCTGCATCCTGTTCCTCGGCGCTGGCGACCCGCGCAAGAACGAGGGCGCGCTGATCCGGGCCTTCGCCCTGCTGCCCCCGGCGCTGCGCCGCGTGCACCCGCTGGCGATCGGCCACGTGGATGCGGGCCACCTGCGCGCGCAATTCGCCGCCGCCGCCTTGGGCGAGGGCGAGGCCGTGGTCCTGCCCTTCATCCCGGACGCCGACCTGCCGGCGCTGCTGTCCGGCGCGGCGCTGGTGGTCATCCCCTCGCGCGGGGAGGGCTTCGGGCTGCCGGCGCTGGAGGCCATGCGCTGCGGCGCGCCCGTGCTGGTGGCGCGGGCGGGCGCGCTGCCGGACCTGCAACCCGACCCGGCCGCGCAGTTCGACCCCGACGACGCCCCCGCCCTGGCCGCGCTGCTGCAACGCTGGCTGGACGACGCCCCCGGCCGCGCCGCCCTGGCCGGGGCCGGGCGGCGGCGCGCCCAGTCCCTCACCTGGGACGCGGTGGCCGACCGCGCCTGGGACGCGCTGGAAGCCTTGGCGCCCCGCCCGTCCCCGCGCCGCAAGCCCTCGCTGGCATTGGTCGCGCCGCTGCCGCCCGCGCCCTCCGGCATCGCCGACTACGCGGCCGAGCTGGCGGAGGCGCTGGCGGCGCACTACGCCCTGACGCTGGTGTCCGCCGCCCCGCCGCAGGGGCCGCTGGAAGGCCGCTTCCCCTTCCTCGGCGAGGCGCTGCTGCCGGCCCAGGCGCGGCGCTTCGACCGGGTGCTGGTGCAGATGGGCAACAACCCGCTGCACGCCACGGCCCTGCGGCGCATCCTGCCCGCGGTGCCGGCCGCGGTGACCTTGCACGACGCCTTCCTGGACGACCTGCAGCACGCCATCGGCGGCACGGCCCGGCGGGCGGTGGAGGAGGGCTATCCGGCGCTGTTCCGCCCCGGCACAGGCGCCGCCCCGGTGCTGGAGGCGGCGCGGCTGGTGCTGGTGCATTCCGCCCATGCCGCGCGCCTGCTTCGCGTGGCGCATGGCCGCGCCGCCACGGCGCACGTCCAGGTCGTGCCGCACCTGCGCGCGCCCGCGGCGCTGCCAGGGCGGGCCGCGGCGCGGGCCGCGCTGGGCATCGCGGGGGATGCGCTGGTGGTGGCGTCCTTCGGCCTGGCGACGCGCCGCAAATGCCCGGCGCTGCTGATGGAGGCGGTGGCGGGCATCCCCGGCGCGCGGCTCGCCTGGGCGGGCGCGGCGCTGGAGGGGGAGGTGCCCGCCGCCCTGCCGCGCACCGGGCGCCTGTCGCCGGAGGACTACCGCCGCTGGCTGGCCGCCGCCGACGTGGCGGTGCAGCTGCGCGAAGAGGATCGCGGCGAAACCTCGGGCGCGGCGCTGGACGCGCTGGCGGCCGGGGTGCCGCTGGTCTGCAACGCCCAGGGCGCCTTCGCGGAATTCCCGCCCGGAGCCGTGGTGCTGACCGACGCGCGCCCGGACGCGGCCGCCTTGCGCGCGGCGATCCTGCGCGCCCATGCCCGGGGCGGCGCGGCCGGCCGCGCCTGGGCGCGCGAGGCCCTGGCCCCCGCCCGCGTCGCCGCCCTGCTGCGCGACGCGCTGGAGGAGGCCTACGCGAAGCCGCTGCCGGAGGACGCGCTGCGCGGCATCCCCTTCACCGCGGCCGAGGCCGCCGCCGCCGGCCTGGCCCTGGCGCGCAACGCGGCCGCCCCGCGCGAGGCGCGGGTCTGGCTGGACATGGCGCTGGAGCCCGCGTCCGCTGTGCTGGAGGCTCTGCGCGAGGGCGGCCCCGGCTGGCGCCCCGAGCCCTGCCGGCGCGACGGCGCGCGCCTCGTCACCGCGCATGCTTTGGCTTTCGCGCGGCTCGGCCTGCCGGGGCCGCCGCCGGAGGACGGCCCGGCCGCCGTGCTGCCCGGCGACGCGCTGGTGACGGAGGACGCTGGCCTGCGCGCTCTGGCGCTGGCGCTGGGCGTGGCGACGCCGGCCTGGGAGGGGACGCATCGCGGCCTGGTGGCGATGATGGGCATGGCACCCTCCATCTGAGTCAACCAAAGCCGTTCTCGCATGTTGTCCCTGCACGCCGAAGCACTCGTGCCGAAGGGAACTGCCATGAGCGACCGACCGATGGGCGCCGACGCGCCACGCACCACCATCTCCTCCGTGATGGACGACGCCCGCGACCTCGCGCACCGCGCGACGGAGGAGGGCGCCGCCAAGCTGGGCGAGGCGAAGGACAAGGCCCTGGCCCTGGCCGGCGACGCGAAGGCGGAGGGCGAGGACCTGCTCGCCGCCGCCCGCGCCCGCGCGGAGGAAGTGGCCGACCAGGGCAAGGAGAAGGGCGCCGAGACGGTGAGCGCGGTGGCCCGCGCCATCCACGGCATCGCCGGCGACCTGGACCAGGGCGCGCCCGAGATCGGCCGCCACGTCCACCGCGCCGCCGAGGCCGCCGACGGCATCGCCCAGGCGCTGCGCGAGCGCCCGCTGGGCGAGCTGGTGGGCGAGGTGGGCGCCTTCGCGCGCCGCAACCCGACCGCCTTCTTCGCCATCAGCGCCATCACCGGCTTCGCGCTGGCGCGCTTCCTCAAGAGCGGCACGCCCGCGCGCTGGCGCGCCGCGCACCAGGCGCCGGGCTGGATGGGCGACCGCGACGCGCCGCGCCCGGCCACCATGTCCGCCGCCAGCCTGGGCGGGGCCGCCGCCTACGCCGGCAACCCGCCGGGCAACACGATGCCCCAGCCGGTGCAGCCGGCCGACATGTCGCGCGGCATGGGCATGGGCATGGGCATGGGCACGGCGAGCGGCACGGTGCCGAACGAACGCTCGGGGACGCCGCTGTGAGCCAGGGCACCGAACGCGGCGTCGCCGACCTGCTCGGCGACCTGGTGGACCAGACCTCGACGCTGGTCCGCAAGGAAGTCCAGCTCGCGCGCGCCGAGCTGTCTGAGAAGGTGGGGCTGGTGTCCGGCGCCGCCGTCTCGCTGGGCGCCGGCATGGTGCTGATGATCGGCGCGCTGATCGCGCTGGTGCAGGCCGCCATCGCCGCGCTGGTCGAGTATGCGGGGCTTTCGGCCACCGTCTCGGCGCTGATCGTCGCGGTCGTCATCGCGCTGGTCGGCTTCCTCGTGCTGCGCGGCGGCCTCGCCGTGCTGAAGAACATGTCCATCACCCCCGACCGCACGGCCGCGCAGCTCTCGCGCGATGCCGAGGTCGTCAAGGAGCAGGTCCGATGAGCGGCATCACCGACCCCGGCGACAAGAGCCCGGCCGAGATCGAGCGCGAGGTGGAACAGACCCGCAGCGACGTCTCGTCCACCCTGGACGAGCTGCGCTCGAAGCTGAAGCCGTCCCAGATGATGGACGAGGTGGTGGGCGAGGCGGTGGACTGGGTGAAGGGCTCGGGCGGGACCGAGTTCGCGCGCAACCTGGGCGCCACGGTGCGCGACAACCCGCTGCCCGTGCTGCTGATCGGCGCCGGCATCGCTTGGCTGCTGCTGGGCGGGCGGGCCAGCGACGCGGCACCCCCGCGCCACGAGGCGCAGTGGCGCGAGAAGCGCTTCCCCGACGGCTCCTACTCCCGCACGCGGGTCGAGGCGCCGGTGCAGCCCCCCTCCTCCGCCGGCTTCGCCTCGCGCGGGCTGCACGACGCGCGGGATGCGGTGACGGGCGCGGCTTCCAGCATGTCCGACGCCGCCGCGCGCGCCGCGTCCGCGGTGTCGGAAACGGCGTCGGGGCTGATGGAGACGGGCCGCGCGCAGGTGCACGCCCTGGCCGACCAGGCCGGCGTGGTGGGCGACCGCGCGGCCGAGCAGTTCCGCGCCGCCGAGCCCTTCCTGTACGGCGCGCTGGGCCTGGCCATCGGCGCGGGCATCGGCGCCCTGCTGCCCCGCACGGAGGTGGAGGACCGCTACCTCGGCGAGCAGCGCGACGCCGCGCTGGCCGCCGCGCGTGAATCCATGGACACGGTGCGCGCCATGGCCGAGGACAAGATCGCCGAGGCGCGCGACACCATCGTGGACACCTACGAGGGCACGATGGAGCGCCTGGACCGCGAGGGCCTGGCCGAGGCGCCGCGCATCCTGTCCGACGCCGCCGCCAAGGTGGGCGGCGCGGTGAGCGACACGCTGCACGGCGCGGCGGATGAGGCCAAGCGCGGCCTGAAGGGCTGAGCCTGCCGGGGGTGCCGCGTCCCGGCGCCCCCGTTTCCCTACAGCGTGGCGGAGCCCTCGAGCACCGCCACGCAGCCGCCGCCGACGGAGGCGCGCACGCCGTCCGCCGCGTCCCACGCGGCGGCGCGCAGCGTGGAGGGGCGGCCCATCGCGACGCCCTGCGTCACCGTGAACCGGCTGCCTTCCCCGCGTGAATGCAGCAGTGCTGCGAGCGGCGTGGCGGCGCTGCCGGTGGCCGCGTCCTCCACCGTCCCCGACAGCGGCGAGAACATGCGCGCGGCGATCGCGTCCACGCCGGTGCGCGCCCAGAGGTAGACCGGCAGGCGCGGCGCGCCGCCGGGGTAGCGCGCGTGCGGCCAGGCGGCGGCGGCGGCGCGGAAGGCGGCGAGGTCGGGGGCGGCGTCACCCAGCGCTCCCGGCGCGGTCTCTGCCAGCACGAAGCTGTTGCCGCAGCCGGCCAGCACCGGCGTGCCGGCCACGGCGACGCCCACGCAGGATTCCACCAGCGCCGCCGGCATCTCGGGGCCGAGCGCCAGCGGCTGCGGCGCCTCGACCGTCGCACCCGCCTCGCCCAGCGTCACCGTCACCAGGCCGGCGATCTCCTCGAAGCGCAGCACGCCGTGCCGGGCGCGGTGCCGCAGCGCCCAGCCGGTGCCGACATTGGGGTGGCCGGCGAAGGGCATCTCCGCCGTGCGGTTGAAGATGCGCACGCGCGCGTCGTTCGCCGGGTCCGTGGGCGGCAGGACGAAGGTGGTCTCGCTGAGGTTCAGCTCGGCGGCGAGGGATTGCATCTCGGCATCCGTGATGCCCTCCGCCTCGGGGAACACGGCCAGCGGGTTGCCGCCGAAGCGCGTGTCCGTGAACACGTCCAGGGTGAGGAAGCGGAACGTCCTCACGCGTCCAGTTCCAGCAGCACGGGGACGTGGTCGCTCGCCTGCGTCCAGCCGCGGGCGGGCTTGTGGATGTGCTGGCGCACCAGCGCCCCTTGCAGATCCGGGCTGACCCAGGCGTGGTCCAGCCGGCGGCCGCGGTCGGCGGCGGCCCAGTCGCGCGCGCGGTAGCTCCACCAGGAATACAGCTTCTCGGAGGCGGGCACGAAGTGGCGCACCGCGTCCACCCAGGCGCCGCGCGCCATCCATCCCGCCATGGCCGCCACCTCGACGGGGGTGTGGCTCACCACGTCCAGCAACTGCCGGTGCGACCAGACGTCGTGCTCCAGCGGCGCGATGTTCAGGTCGCCCACCAGCACGCGGCGCGGGGCATGCGCGCGCGTGGCGCCCCATTCCGTCACCTCGCGGATGAAGTCCAGCTTGTGCCTGAACTTCACGTTCACCGCCGGGTCGGCCACGTCGCCGCCGGCGGGCACGTAGAAGTCGTGCAGCTCCAGCGGGCCGCCCTTGGCGTCGAGCGTGACGCCCAGGTGGCGGCAGTCGCCCTTCTTGCACCAATTGGGGTCGTCGGCGCGCTCGACGAAGGGGATGCGCGAGAGGATGGCGACGCCGTTGTAGCCCTTCATCCCGCGCATCGCGACGTGCCGGTACCCCAGCGCCGCGATGCCCTCGTGCGGGAAGTGCTCGTCCGGGCACTTCGTTTCCTGGAGGCAGAGCACGTCGGGCGCCAGCGCGGCGTCCAGCTCCTTCAGCAGGGGCAGGCGCAGGCGGACGCTGTTGATGTTCCAGGTGACGATGCGCATGGTCAGAACAACAGGCCCTTCTTCAGCATGCCGTGCACGCCCTTCTCGCCGTTCACCGTCTGCGTCACGCGGAAATCCACGGCCAGCGAGCAGAGCTGGTAGGCATCGGCCGCGCCCATGTTGGTGCGGCTGGTGATGAAGGCGATCATCTCGCGCAGCGCCTTCTTCATCGCCTCGTCCAGGTCCTCGTGCATGCCCATGGAGATGAAGTGCGTCGGCGTCTCCGCGCGCGGATAGGCGAGCGGGGCGCCCTTCTCCAGCGACAGGCGGAAATGGCCGGTCAGGCACATCTCCAGCGCGTTGATGCACACCTCGCCGTCGCCCTGCACGCCGTGGCCGTCGCCGGCGCTGAACAGCGCGCCGGGGACGTGGACGGGCAGGAACAGCGTGGCGCCCTCGCCGATCTCCTTGTTGTCGAGGTTGCCGCCATGCGCGCGCGGCTCCTTCGTGCTGATCGCGCCCCAGTCGGCGGGCGGGGCCACGCCCATCACGCCGAAGAAGGGCGCCAGCGGCAGGGTGACGCCGCCGCCCACCGGCACGGTGCCGGTGCGCGCCGCGCGGTCAACCGGGATGTGCAGCAGGCGGCGATAGGGGAAGTCCTCCGGCAGGGTGCCGCCCAGCGGGCGGAAGCCGCAGAAGCCCCAGGGGGCGCCCAGCTCGATGCGCTCGATCTCCACGCGCAGCACGTCGCCCGGCTCGGCCCCGCGCACCGCCACGGGGCCGGTGAGGATATGCGGGCCCAGCCGCGGCGGGTTGGAGGCGTGGATGGCGGCGAGCCTGGGCGGGATGTCCAGCCCCGACCCGGCCGGCGGCATCACCTCCGGCCCGCCGGAGACGCATTCGAGGATCACCAGGTCGCCGGATTCGACCGTCAGCAGGGGGGCGTGGGCGGCGTCGAAGGTGCCCCAGCGGATGGTGGCGGGCGTGGCGTCGAGGCGATGGGTCTGCGGCATGCGGCTCTCCTGGTCGTGCCTGCCAGGAAGGGCAGGGCGGGCGCGGCGTCAAGTCGTGCTTGACCACCGGGGGAAAGCGCGTGTCCCATTCCCGTGCACCAGAACGGGGACGGCACGAATGATGAAGCGACTTCTCCTGGCCGCGGCGCTGGCCGCCGGCCTGTCCTCGGCCGCCCAGGCCCAGGCCACGCTCGACGCCGTGCGCGCCCGCGGCACCCTGGCCTGCGGCGTCAACGCCTCCGCCCCCGGCTTCACCGTGCTGGACCGGGAGGGGCGCTACCAGGGCATGGTGGCCGACCTGTGCCGGGGCCTGGCCGCCGCCATCTTCGGCAGCGCGGACCGGGTGCGCTTCGTGCCGCTGACCTTCGCCACGCGCTTCACCGCGCTCGGCGCGGGCGAGGTGGACGTGCTGATGCTCACCAGCACGCACACGGTCCTGCGCGACACCACGCTGGGGCTGCGCTTCACCTCCTACTACTTCTACGACGGGCACGGCTTTATGACGCGCCGCTCCGTCAACGCCACCCGCGTGCGCGACCTGGCGGGGGCCACCATCTGCCTCCAGCAGGGCACGACGAACGAGCAGATCACCACCGAATACTTCCGCGCCCAGGGCCTCTCCTTTCGCCCGGTGCTGTTCGCCGAGCAGGAGCAGGTGGTGCAGGCCCTGGCGGCGGGCCGCTGCGACGCGACGGGCTTCGACGCCTCGGGCCTCGCCTCCACCCGCTCGGCCCTGCCCAACCCGCAGGACTGGGTGATCCTGGACGAGCGCTTCTCCAAGGAGCCCTACACCCCGGTGATCCGCCGCGGCGACGAGAACTGGCACGACATCGTGCGCTGGTACATCCACGCCCTGGTGCAGGCGGAGGAAAGCGGCATCACCGCCGCCAACGCCGAGGAGCAGCGCCGCACCTCCCAGGACGCCAACACCCGCCGCCTGCTGGGCGCGGTGCCCGAGGTCGGCCAGTCGCTGCGCCTGGACCCCGCCTGGGCGCTGAACGCGGTGCGCGCCATCGGCAACTACGGCGAGCTGTACGACCGCCACTTCGGCCCGAACACGCCCATCGCCATGCCGCGGGCGCAGAACAACCTGTGGACCAATGGCGGGCTGCTCTACGCGCCGCCCTTCCGGTGACGCTCGCCGGTTGACGCGGGTGGTGGCGCGGGCACAGCATCCGCGCCACCCACGAGGAAGGAACGGGCCATGTTCAACGGATTGAAGCGCGCCGCGCTGGCGATCGCCTGCGCGGCCGGGCTGGCCTCCACGGCGCAGGCGGGGCCGATCCTCGACGCGGTGCGCGCGCGCGGTCAGCTGGTCTGCGGCATCCATGTCGGCACCGCCGGCTTCGCGCTGCCCGACAGCCGGGGAACCTGGCAGGGGCTGGACGTGGACCTCTGCCGCGGCCTGGCGGTCGCCATCTTCAACGATGCCACGAAGCTGCGCCTGGTGCCGCTCTCCGCCTCGCAGCGCTTCACCGCACTGGGCTCGGGCGAGATCGACGTGCTGTTCCGCACCAGCACGCAGACCATGCTGCGCGACACGACGCTGGGCGTGCGCCATGCGGTGACCTACTTCTACGACGGCCACTCCTTCATGGTGCGGCGCGACGCCGGCATCACGCGCGCGCGCGACATGGCCGGGGCCTCCATCTGCCTGCTGCAAGGCACGACGAACGAGCAGGTGACGGCGGACTACTTCCGCACCAACAACCTGCGCTTCAACCCGGTGGTGTTCGAGCGCAACGAGCAGATCGCCACCGCGCTGCAGAACGGCCGCTGCGACGCCTTCGGCACCGACGCCTCGCTGCTGGCCGGCATGCGCGCCGCCCTGCCCAACCCGCGCGACTGGGTGATCCTGGAGGAGACCTTCTCCAAGGAACCCTACGGCGCCTACCTGCGCCGCGGCGACGAGGACTGGTTCGAGCTGGTGCGCTGGTACACCTACGCGCTGATCGAGGCGGAGGAGCAGGGCATCACCAGCGCGAACGTGTACGAGCAGCGCCGCACCAACGCCAGTCCCAACACCCGTCGCCTGCTGGGGGTGACGCCCGAGCTCGGCCAGTCGGTCAGGCTGGACCCGCTGTGGGTGGTGAACGTGGTCAAGGCCATCGGCAACTACGGCGAGCTGTACAACCGCCACTTCGGACCGGAAAGCCCGGTGGCCGTACCGCGCGGCCGCAACCGCCTGTGGACCGATGGCGGGCTGATGTACGCCTTGCCGCTTCGCTGAGGCCCTTTTGGGCCTCAGCGAAGCCCTCACCGTCCGCGGCCGGCGGCCGCGGACTACGCCGGGCGGCCGCATCCGCGGCCTTGGCTTCGGCACCCTGAAGGGTGCCGGCGCGCGCCGTGCGCGCGCATCCTGCGTGGGCGGTCCTGGTTCTGTCAGGTGGCGCTGGATGGCCGGCGCCCGGCTTCGCCGTTGCGCCTCTGGCGTTGGGGGCGGTTCGTGTCCTGACGTGTGGCGCTTGTTGGCCGGCGCTCGGCTGCGCCGTTGCGCCTCTGGTGTTTGCGCGTCCGCCGCGCATTGGCCTGCCTGCCGCATGGGCACTTCCTATCCGGCCCCGTGTTTGGCCGCCCCATTCCGCATTGACCGCGCGGCCCGCCGCGCCCCAGCCTTCCCGCCAACACAGGGAAGGCAAGGGCACCATGGACCTCCGACGCATCATGATGGGCGCCGCCGCGGCGCTGCTGGGCGGCCTCGGCGCTGCGCAGGCCGGGCCGACGCTGGACGGCGTTCGCGCCCGCGGCCAGGTGAATTGCGGCATCCACACGGGCGTCGCCGGCTTCGCGCTGCCCGACAGCCGCGGCACCTGGCAGGGCATGGACGTGGACCTGTGCCGCGGCCTGGCGGTCGCCATCTTCAACGACGCGTCCAAGGTGCGCTTCGTCCCGCTCTCCTCCTCCACGCGCTTCACCGCGCTCGGCTCGGGCGAGGTGGACGTGCTGTTCCGCACCTCCACCCAGACCATGCTGCGCGACACCACGCTGGGCCTGCGCCACGTCACCACCTATTTCTACGACGGCCACGGCTTCCTGGTGCGCGGCGACCTCAACGTGCAGCGCGTGCGCGACATGGGGGGTGCGACCATCTGCGTCCTGCAAGGCACGACGAACGAGCAGGTGACGGCGGACTACTTCCGCTCCGTCAACGTGCCCTTCCGCCCGGTGGTGTTCGAGCGCACCGACCAGGCGGCCGCCGCACTCCAGGCCGGGCGCTGCGACGCCTTCGGCTCCGACGCCTCGCAGCTTGCCGCCGTGCGCTCCACCATGCCCACGCCCGCGCAATGGACCGTGCTGCCCGAGCGCTTCTCCAAGGAGCCCTACGGCGCCTACGTCCGCCGCGGCGACGAGGACTGGTTCGAGCTGGTGCGCTGGTACACCACCGCCATCATCGAGGCCGAGGAGCAGGGCGTCACCCGCGCCAATGCCGAGGAGCAGCGCCGCACCAGCACCAACCCCAACACCCGCCGCCTGCTGGGCGCCACGCCGGAACTCGGCCAGTCCTTGAAGCTGGACCCGGCCTGGGCCTTGAACGTGGTCCGCGCCATCGGCAACTATGGCGAGCTATATGACCGCCACTTCGGCGAGGCGACGCCCATCGGCCTGCCGCGCGGGCCGAACCACCTATGGACCAATGGCGGGCTGATGTACGCCCTGCCGATGAGGTAGCCCCGGGCCATCCTGAACCGGCGCTGAACCATCAGGCGCCGGCATCCGCATTCTTGCGACCTGTCGCAGATTTCAGGTTTCACGTAGCGTCCCGGCAACACTCGGCCGGCTATGGTCCGGGGGCTGGATCGCATTGGTGTCCTCCCCCAGGCCATGTCGGACGGCGCAACATTCCCCCAAACGGGAAAGTCCGGGACGACGATGAACGTGATCCACCCCGACGCGCCGCTGGCGGATGCCCGCCCTGCCGCCAGCCCCACTGTGGCGCCGGTGATCGCGGAGCCCGCGCCGAAGCGCCCCGCTTGGGTCTGGGCGCTGGGCCTGCTGGCGCTGGCCGGCGCCGGCTGGTTCGTGCTGGAGGGGCGCGAGGATGCGGCCCCGCCCGCCCTGGCCGCCGCCCCCGCCCTGCCGCCGGGCGAGTTCCGCCTGAACGAGGCGGACATGCGCGCGCTCCGCATCGAGCCCGTCGCCACCCACGCCTTCCGCCCGGAGCGCCTGGCCGAAGGGCGCATCGCCGCCAATGACGACCGCTCCACCCCCATGCACGCCGCCTTCGCCGGCCGCGTCACCCGCGCCTTCGCCCGCGTGGGCGAGCAGGTGGGCGAGGGCCAGCCGCTCTACGAGATCGAGGCGCCCGAGATCGCGGGCGTGGCCAACGAGCTGCTGGCCGCGCTGGACAACGCCCAGAAGGCCCGCGTCGCCCTGGACCAGGCGCGGCGGGAGGGGGCGCGCCAGCAATCCTTGCTCTCAGCCCGCGCCGCCTCCCAGCGCGACGTCGAGCAGGCGGCCGCCGCATCCGCCGCCGCCACCGCCGACAAGGCCAGCGCCGACGCCCAGGTGGAGGCGACGCGCGACCGGCTGCGCGTGCTGGGCCGCACCCCCGCCCAGGTGGCGGAGATCGAGCGCACGCGCCACGTCTCCGGCCTCGTCACCGTCACCGCGCCGCTGGCCGGCACCGTCACGCAGCGCCGCGTGGGCCCCGGGCAGTGGTTGGCGGCGGGGCAGGGCGAGCCGGTCTTCACCATCGCCGACCTGTCCACCGCCTGGATGGTCGCGGCGGTGCGCGAGCTGGACGCGCCCTTGATCCGCGAGGGCCAGCGCGTCGAGGTCACGCTGGCATCGCTGCCCGGCCGCGTCTTCGAGGCGCGCATCGTGCGCGTGAACGCCGGGCTGGACCCGCAGACCCGCCGCCTCACGGCCATCGCCGAGATCCCCGACCCCAACCGCGAATTGCGCCCCGAGATGTTCGCCACCTTCCGCATCGCGGTGGGCGAGGCGCGAGAGACGCCGGCCATCCCGGCCGGCGCGGTGATCTTCCGCGGCGCCGACGCCTTCGCCTGGGCCAGCCTCGGCGAGGGGCGCTTCGCCCAGCGCCGGCTGAAGCTGGGCATCCGCGACGGCGAGCGGATCGCCGTCCTCGACGGCCTCCAGCCGGGCGAGCGCGTCGTCACCGGCGGCGCCCTGTTCATCGACCGCGCCGCGCGGATCGACTGACACCACCATGCGCCAGATCGTCGCCTTCTCGCTCCAGCAGCGGGCGCTCGTCATCCTGTTGTTCGTCGTCTTCGTGGCCGCCGGCGCCTTCGGCTTCGCGAAGCTCAACATCGAGGCCTACCCCGACCCGGTGCCGCCGCAGGTCGTCATCATCACGCAGAACGCCGGGCAGAGCGCGGAGGAGATCGAGCGCTACGTCACCATCCCGGTCGAGCTCGCCATGGCCGGGCTGCCCAACCTCAACTCCGTGCGCTCCACCTCCCTGTTCGGGCTGTCGGACGTGCGGGTGCAGTTCACCTTCGCCTACACCTACGAGCAGGCGCTCCAGCAGGTGCTGAACCGCCTGGCGGTGCTGCGCGACCTGCCCGACGGCGCCAACCCCACCATCTCGCCGCTCAGCCCGATCGGCGAGATCATGCGCTACCGCATCGTGGGCCCGCCGGGCTTCTCGGTGGATGACCTGAAGACGCTCCAGGAATGGGTGCTGGAGCGGCGCTTCAAGCGCGTGCCCGGCGTGGTGGACGTCACCTCCTTCGGCGGGCGGTCGAAGTCCTACCAGGTGGTGGTGGACCTGCCGCGGATGAACGCGCACGGCCTGTCGCTGCCCGAGGTGATCGGCGCCGTGCGCGCCGGCAACGTGACCGTGGGCGCGGGCACCATCCGCATCGGGCCGCAGGCGGCGGTGGTGCAGGGGGTGGGCCTCATCCGCTCCATGGAGGACCTGCGCGGCGTGGTGCTGGGCGCGCGCGACGGCAACCCGGTGCTGCTGTCCGACATCGCCACCGTCGAGGTGGACGCGCTGCCGCGCATGGGCATCGCGGGGCATGAGGGCGACGAGGACGTGGTGCTCGCCACCGTGCTGATGCGCCGCGGCGAGCAGACGCTGCCCACCATCCACGGCGTGCAGGCGGAGGTGGCGCGCATCAACGCCGGCGGCGTGCTGCCGCCCGGCGTGCGCCTGGTGCCGCTGTACGACCGCGAGGAGCTGGTGAAGATCACGACGAAGATGGTGGTGCACAACATCATCGTCGGCGTCGCGCTGATCCTGGTGATCCAGTGGCTGTTCCTGGGCGACCTGCGCGGCGCGGTGGTGGTGGCGGCGACCATCCCCTTCGCCTTCTTCTTCGCCGTGCTGCTGATGCTGGCGCGCGGCGAATCCGCCAACCTGCTGTCGCTCGGCAGCCTGGATTTCGGGCTGCTGGTGGATGCGACGATCATCATGGTGGAGAACATCTACCGCCACCTCGCCATGGCGCGGCGCAACCCCGCGATGCACGCGGTGGGCGGGCATTCGCCGGGGCTGTCGGGGCTGTCCCTCACCATCCTGCGCGCCGGCGGCGAGGTGGGGAAGCCGATCGCCTTCGCCCTGCTGATCGTCATCGTGGCCTTCATCCCGCTCTTCACGATGGGCGGGATCGAGGGGCGCATCTTCGGGCCGATGGCCAAGACCTACGCCTACGCCATCCTGGGCTCGCTCGTCGCCGCCTTCACCATCGTGCCCGCGCTGTCCTCCGTGCTGCTGCGCGAGGACAGCGAGGAGCGCGACACGCTGCTGGTGCGCGTGCTGCGCCGCGCCTACGCATGGCTCTACGCCGCGGCGATGCGCGGGCGGGAGATGGCGCTGGTGGTGGCGGTCGTGCTATCCGCCGGCTCGGTCTACCTTCTGTCGCACATGGGGGCGGAGTTCCTGCCGACGCTGGAGGAGGGCAACCTCTACGTCCGCGCCACCATGCCCGGCACCATCAGCCTGGAGGAAGGCCACGCCACGGTGCAGGGCATCCGCGCCACGCTGCTGGAATTCCCCGAGGCGCTGACCGTGACCAGCCAGCAGGGCCGCCCCGACGACGGCACCGACCCCGCCGGCTTCTTCAACGCGGAGTTCTTCATCCCGCTTCGCGCGCCCGAGCAATGGACCACCGCGCGCGACCGCGACGGGCTGGTGGCGGCGATCAACCGCCGCCTGGATGAGCGCTTCCTCGGCGTGCAGTTCTCCTACGCGCAGATGATCTCGGACAACGTGCAGGAGGCGGCGTCGGGCGTGAAGGGCGCCAACGCCATCAAGGTCTTCGGCACCGAGCTGGACGTGCTGACCGACAAGGCCGAGCGCATCCGCCGCATCCTGCTGCGCGTGCGCGGGCTGGAGGACGTGGCCGTCTTCCCGACGCTGGGCCAGCCCACCGTCTCCGTCACCATCGACCGGGCGCGGGCCGCGCGCTTCGGCCTGCCGGTGGTCGACATCAACGACGTGGTGCAGGCCGCCATCGGCGGGCGCGAGGCCGGCCGCCTCTACGAGCGCGGCGGCGACCGCAACTTCCCCATCACCGTGCGGCTGGACGAACCCTTCCGCGGCGACCTGGACGCCATCGGCCGCATCCCGGTCGGCGGGCCGCGCGGCGCCGTGCTGGCCGACGTGGCGGACATCCGCCTCGTCTCCGGCACCGCCTACGTGTACCGCGAGGACGGCACGCGCTACGTGCCCATCCGCTTCTCCGTGCGCGGGCGCGACCCGGCGAGCGCGGTGCGCGAGGCGCAGGCGATCGTGGAGCGCGAGATCTCCCTCCTGCCCGGCTACCACCTCGACTGGGTGGGCGAGTTCCGCAACTTGCAGGAGGCGGTGGGGCGGCTGGTGGTGGTGGTGCCCATCGCGCTCGCCATCATCATGATCCTGCTCTACGTCCAGTTCGGCAACATCCGCGAGATGCTGCTGGTGATGGCGATGATCCCGCTCTCGCTGGTCGGCGGCATCCTGGCGCTGGCGGCGGCGGGGCTGAACTTCTCGGTGCCGGCGGCGATCGGCTTCCTGGCGCTGTTCGGCATCACGGTGATGGAGGGGATCATCCTGCTCTCGCACTTCAACCATTTGCGGCACGAGGGCATGGGGTGGCGGCAGGCGCTGGACCAGTCGGGGCAGGACCGGCTGCGGCCGGTGTTCATGACGTGCTTCGCCTCCTTCTTCGGGCTGTTGCCGATGGCGCTGGCCACCGGCATCGGCGCGGACGTGACCAAGCCGCTGGCGCTGGTGGTGGTGGGGGGCATCGGGCTGGTGCCCGCGTTCATCCTGGTGGTCTTCCCGGCGCTGATCGACCGGCTGGGACGGCCGCGCGACCTGCGGCGGACGGAAGCGGCGCTGGCGGCGCGGCGCGAACGGGCGGGGCTTTTGGCATGACGAAATCCCCACGCCATTTTTTCCCCGGCGCTTCGCTTGGGGAAAAAACGCCGCGGGGGCCCCGGTTTGGGCGCTCCTCCTGGGCTGTTGCGCTGCGTTGCCGCGGCGAAGCCGTGGCGCCGCCGTGGCGTGTCGTGCTGGTGGCGCTGCTCGTCGCCTCACCGGCATTCGCGCAGCCCCTGGTGGTGCCGGTGCCGGGGCAGGCGGCGCCGCTGCTGATCCCGCGCCCGCAGGCGCCCGCCGCAACGGTGGCGCCTGTCAGGCCCGTGGCGCCAACCCCGCCGCCGCGCCCGGCGCAGAACCAGCGCGCCCGCACTCCCCAGGCCGCGCCCACGCCCGCCAATTCCCTCACCCTCGCCGAGGCCGAGGCGCGGCTGGTGGAGCGCAACCTCGCCGTCATCGCCGCCCAGCGCGGGGTGGATGCGGCGCGCGCGCAGCGGCTCGTGGCCTCCTCGCTGCCGCCGCCCACCGTCAGCGTCGGCAGCACCTTCCTGCAATACAACGAGGGGCCGAACACCGGCACGCGCGACATCCGCGGCCTTTCGCCCTCGAACAACATCAACGCCGGCCTCACCGTGCTCATCGAGACCGGCGGCAAGCGCACGCTCCGCACCCGCTTGTCCGAGCAGAGCATCGGCGTGGCGGAGGCGCAGGTGCTCGACGCGCTGCGCCAGCAGCTTTTCGCGCTGCGCCAGGCCTTCATCGCCGCGCTCGCCGCCCGCGCCAACCACGAGGTGGCGCAGGCCAACCGTGCCAGCCTGGACCGCACGGAGGCGCTGCTGCGCCGCCAGCTCCAGGACGGCGCGCTGCCGGAGGGCGACCTGCTGCGCTTCCAGGCCGCACGCTTGCCCTTCGAGGCGGAGGTGACGGCGGCCGCGCAGAACTACGCCGCCGCCGCCGCGCAGCTCGCCGTCATCCTCGCCGCCGATGCCGCCGCGACCCCGGCCCCGCGCCCCGGCCTGCCGGCGGTGGCGCTGGAGCCGCGCGGGACGCTCGCCGCGCGCGCCGACCCCGGCGTGCCGCGCGCCGAGCTGCTGGACGCCGTGCAGAACCGCCCCGACGTGGTGGCCGCCCAGCGCCAGGCGGGCGCCGCGACGGCGAACACCGAGCTGGCCCAGGCCGGGCAATGGCGCGACGTGACGGCCAATGCCGGTTGGGCGCGCAGCCGCCTGTCGCAGAACCTGCCGGAATCCGCGCGGCAGCTGGACGCCAACAACCAGTTCACCCTCAACCTGTCGGTGCCGATCTTCACCCGCGGCATCGTGCAGGGGAACATCGGCGTGGCGCAGGGCCAGCAGGCCCAGGCCGAGGCCATCGCCCGCGCCACCCTGCTCCAGGCCCGCGCCGACTTCGCCACGGCCTGGAGCGCGCTGGAGCAGGCGCGCGCGCTGAGCCGGCTGGTGATCGAGGGCGGCGCGCTGAACCGCGCCGAGCTGGCCTACCGCTCCACCGAGCAGGCCTACCTGGCCGGCGGGCGCTCGCTGCTGGAGGTGCTGGACGCGCTGCGCACGCTGAACGCCACGCGGGTGGCCGCCAACAACGCGCGTGCCGCGGTGCTGCTGGCCCTGGCGCAGCTGGAGGCGGCGACGGGCGTCAGCGGCCTGCTGCCGCGCTGACCCTGTAGCCCGGCACCTCCACCCCCGGCGCTGGGCGGCGCGTGAGCATGAGTGCGGCCAGCGGCACCAGCCAGGCGATGCGCGCGCCGTAGCGGTGGTGCGGCTTGGACAGCATCCCCGTCGCCGCGGCGTTGCCCAGCACGCCGAGGATGATCGCCACGCGCAGCCCGGCGCCCATGGCATCGCCCTGCTGCCACGCGCGCCAGGCCCAGAGCAGCAGGAAGGGCGCGGCGGCCAGCACCACCAGCGGGTGCAGCCAGGCGACGGCCCGCGCCTCGTGCCCCAGCCGGTCCTGCTGTTGCAGCGCCCTTTCGTAGCGGCGCAGCTCGGCGGGCGGGAAGCCCTCCGTCAATCCAGGGCGCACGGAGGCGCCGACGGCGGCGGCCGGCAGCACGTCGCCGATCGCCATGAGGCCGAGCTGGCGCCCCCAGTTCACCAGGGCGTGGCCGGCGACGGCGACGGGCTCGCGCCGCAGCGTCTCGCGGATGATGGCGCGCGCCTCGGGCGCCAGCCGCACGCCGCCGAGGAAGATGGCGTTGCCCGCCGCGTCGCGGTTCACCGGGCTGTCGGGCTGCCAGAGGAAGTCGTCGGAATCGCCCGGCAGGCGGTCCGCGAAGGCGCAGAGGTACCAGCCGCTGCCGGGGCACAGCGCCGCCACCGTGCGCGCCGCCGGCCCGTCGGCGAGGAGCCGCGCGAGCAGGAAGGTGGAGCCGTAGGGGGACAGGGCGGCGACGCCGTGGCCGGCGAGGTTCGTTCCCAGCAGCAGGGTGGCCGCGCCGGCCAGCGGGATGGCGGCGCGCAGCAGCGGCGTCCAGTGGCGCAGCACCAGCGCGCCCAGCAGCACGGCCACCAGCATGGGGATGTTGGACAGGTGCGCCGCCGCCGCCACGCTGCCCAGCAGCATCAGCCACGCGCGCTCCCACCGCCCCAGCCCAGCCCAGCCCCAGCCCAGCAGCGCGGCGGACAGCAGCGCGGCGGGCACCAGGATGTCGGGCATCACCAGCGACACGGACCAGGGCGCGGTGGTGAACAGCGCCAGCGCGGCGCAGAGCGCGACGTGGGCGGCGGGCCGCGCCCGGCCGGCCTGCCGCGCCAGCAGCCAGACCAGGTGCGAGGTGACGGCGCCCTGCGCCAGCACCACGCCCCAGAGGGTGGCGTGCCAGTGGAAGGGGAAGATGGCGGGGCCGTAGATCCACGGCTTGTCCCAGATCATCAGCGGCACGACCGTCTGCGCCAGGAAGGCGCCGGTGTCGCTGAACACGATGGGCCAGCCGTTGAGGAAGGCGGGCCAGCACAGCAGCAGGCCGCCCAGCAGGATGGCGGCGGCCCTCACCAGCGCGTGGCGGCGTCCTCGTCGGCCGTGCGCGCCTCCACCCAGCGCGCGGTGCCGTCGGCCAGTTCCTCGCGCTTCCAGAAGGGGGCCTTGGTCTTCAGCCAGTCCATGAGGAAGGCGCAGGCCTCCAGCGCCGCGGCGCGGTGCGCGCTGGCGGTGAGGACCAGCACGATCGGGTCGCCCGGCTCCATGCGGCCGTGGCGGTGGATGACGGTGCAGGCGGACAGCGGCCAGCGCGCCATCGCCTTCTCCGCGATGGCCGTCAGGGCGCGCTCGGTCATGCCGGGGTAGTGCTCCAGCACCATCGCGCGCAGCCCGTCATCGGCGCGGCAGATGCCGGTGAAGGAGGCCACCGCGCCCACGTCGCCCACGCCTTGCACCCGCGCAGCTTCGGCCGCGAGGTCGAAGGGCGCTTCGGTGACGAGGACCTTCAGCACGCTCAGCCGCCGGTCACCGGGGGGAAGAACGCCACCTCGTCCCCGTCGGCCACCGGCGTCGCGCCATCGGCGAAATCCTGGTTCACGGCGCAGCGGATGGTGCGGCGCTCGGCGAAGCCCGCGGCGTGGCCGGGGCTGCGCGTGGCCAGGTGGTCCATCAGGGCCGCCACGTCGCGCACGCCTTCGGGCAGGGCGATCTCCTCCTCGCCCGTGCCGATCCGTTCCCGCAGCCAGGCGAAGTAGAGGATCCTCATCGCGGCGTCGGGATCTGCTCGGGCGGCAGGCCGGGGCGGATGATGGTGGTCATGCCGCCATCCTGGATCGCCACGCCGGTGCCGCCGCCGGGCGAGACGGTCGTGCCCACGTTGCCCGAGCGGGTGGTGACGGTGGCCGGGCCGCGCGTGGTGGGCAGCACGCCGCCCACATCGTCGGTGCGGCGCGCGCGCGGCGGCGGCTCGGGCATCGGCACCACGGGGGAGACGACGTTGCGCGGCTCGTTCGGCGGGGGGAACAGCAGCGGGTCGGGCGGGGGGGAGGAGGAGCCGCGGCGGGACGGGCGCGCCGCCTCGCTCGCCGGGTCGGACATGCCCATGCGCTGGTTGCCCAGGCCGCGCAGCGCCTCGTCCGGGTTGGCCAGGGTGGCGCGCGGCGCTTCCTCGCGCGGCCACACGTCGCCCGCCTCGGGCCGCAGGGTGGCGAGGTCGGCCGAGGGGGCCACGGTGCCGCCGGCGCGCACGCGCTGCACGGTGATGCTGTCCTCCACCGGCGTGCGCGGGCCGCCCCATTGCGGGCCGGCGCGCAGCGAGATGTCGGTGAGGCCGTCCGTCATGCGGGAGAAGGTACGCTCCACGCCCCCGCAGCCCGGGAGCAGGGCGGCGCAGAACAGCAGCGTGGCGAGGCGAAGGGCCATCAGTGGCTCCCGGCAGGGGTTCGGTTCGGGCGGGACAATGCGCCGCGGGGCGGCGAATCTCAAGGGCGGGTGGCCGTGCCGCCCGTCGCGTGGCGCAGCCCGGCCTGCAGGTAGTCCCAGCCCGTCATCAGCGTCAGGGCCGCCGCAGTCCACAGCATCGCCTCGCCGATCAGCGCGATGGGCAGGAAGCCCAGGCCGACCGTGGCCGCGCCCGTCTCGCCGGCCAGCAGCACGCCCAGCGCGCCCATCTGCGCGCCGGTCTTCCACTTGGCCAGCGGCGTCACCGGCAGGCCGATCCGCAGCGTGGCCAGGTATTCGCGCAGGCCGGAGACGAGGATCTCGCGCAGCAGGATGATGATGGCGGGCAGCAGCGACCAGTTGGGCAGCCGGTCGAAGCCGGCCAGGCACATCAGCGCCGCGCCCACCAGCAGCTTGTCGGCGATGGGGTCCAGCATGCGGCCGAAATCGGAGGTGATCTGCCGGTCGCGCGCGATCTTGCCGTCGAAGTAGTCGGTGATGGCGGCGGCGCTGAACACCGCGCAGGCGGCCATGTCCGCCCAGGGGGCGCGCAGGGCCACCAGCAGCACCATCAGCGGGATGGCGACGATGCGGGACAGCGTCAGCAGGTTGGGCAGGTCTGTGGGCACGCCTCCCTACTTAGCTTGTGCAGCACCCGGATGGAAATGCCCGTGGATCTTCCGCGCCAGGCCGGGGCCGATGCCGGGGCAGGCGGCCAGGTCCGCCTCGCCCGCGTTGCGCACGCCGCGGGCCGAGCCGAAGTGGTTCAGCAGCCGCTTCTTCACCGCCGAGCCCACGCCAGGGATGTCGTCCAGCTCGCTCTTCACCATCGCCTTCGCGCGCCCCGCGCGGTGGGCGCCGATGACGAAGCGGTGCGCCTCGTCGCGCAGCCGCTGGAGGTAGTAGAGCACCGGGTCGCGCGGGGGCAGCTGGAAGGCCTCGCGCCCGGGCATGTGGAACCATTCGCGGCCGGCGTCGCGGTCCACGCCCTTGGCGATGGCGACCAGCGGGATGTCCTCCAGGCCGAGCTCGCGCATCAGCTCCAGCGCCACGTTGAGCTGGCCCTGGCCGCCGTCGATCAGCACCAGGTCGGGCCAGCCGTCGGTGGCGCGGCTCGGGTCCTCCTTCAGGGCGCGGGCGAAGCGGCGCTCCAGCACCTCGCGCATCATGGCGAAATCGTCCCCCGCCTTCGCGTCCTTGATGCCGAACTTGCGGTAGTTGGCCTTCATGAAGCCGGCGGGGCCGGCGACCACCATGGCGCCGTAGGCGGCGGTGCCCTGGATGTGGCTGTTGTCGTAGCACTCGATGCGGTCCGGCCGCTCGGGCAGGTCGAACAGGCGCTGCACGCCGTCCAGCAGCGCGGCCTGGGCGGTGGATTCGGCGAGCCTGCGCTCCAGCGCCTCGCGCGCGTTGGTGGCGGCGTGCTGCACCAGGGACAGCTTCTCGCCGCGCTTGGGGGCCGCCAGCTCCACGCGCCTTCCGGCCTTCAGCGCCAGCGCCTCGGCCAGCAGGGGCGCCTCGGGCGGCTCGTGGCTGAGCAGGAGCTGGGGCGGCGGGGGCATGTCGTCGTCGTAGAGCTGTGCGAGGAAGCTTCCCATCACCTCCTCGGGCGTGATGTCGGCGCGGGCGTGGGACAGGAAGTAGGGGCGGTTGCCGTTGTTGCGCCCGCCGCGGAAGAAGAAGACCTGCACGCAGGACTGCCCCGCCGCCATGTGCAGGGCGATCACGTCGGCATCGGCCACGCTGTCCACGTTGATGCGGCTGTTGCCCTGGATGTGCGTCAGGCCGCGGATGCGGTCGCGCAGGGCGGCCGCGCGCTCGAACTCCAGCGCCTCGGCGGCCTGCTCCATCTCGGCGGCCAGGCGCTTCTGGATGGTGGGGACCTGGCCGGCGAGGAACTGCTTCGCCTCCTCCACCAGCCCGCGATAGGGCGCCTCCTCGATGCGCCGCGTGCAGGGGGCGGAGCAGCGCTTGATCTGGTGCAGCAGGCAGGGGCGGTCGCGGCTGTCGAACACCGCGTCGTTGCAGGAGCGCAGCAGGAAGACGCGCTGCAGCGCGGTCAGCGTCTGGTTCACCGCCCAGACGGAGGCGAAGGGGCCGTAGTAGGAGGCGCCCTTGCGCCGCTCGCCCCGGTGCTTGGCGATCTGCGGGAAGGCGTGGTCGTCGGTGATGACGAGCCATGGGTACGACTTGTCGTCGCGCAGCACGATGTTGTAGCGCGGCCGCAGCTTCTTGATGAGGTTGGCCTCCAGCAGCAGGGCCTCGGCCTCGCTGGCGGTGGTGACGACCTCGATGCGCCGCGTCTCGTGCACCATGCGGCGCAGCCGCTCGGGCAGGCGGGCGAGCTGCGTGTAGGAATACACGCGCTTGCGGATGGCGCGAGCCTTGCCGACGTACAGCACGTCCCCCTTGCCATCCATCATGCGGTAGCAACCGGGGGTGAGCGGCAGGGTGGGGAGCGCCGCCTCCAGCACCTGGAGGCCCTGCATGGGCGGGGGCGCGGGGATTTCGGTGATCTCGTCGGTCATGGATGGGGTGAACGCCACTTGTCCACGGAAGCTGTGGATAACCCTGTGGGAAGATGGGTGCCGAGGGGCCGCAACACCAGGGAGTCCTTGGGTTTGGTCACGAATGCTTTGCTTTTGTGCAATAAGTCATGCCATTGATTTTGTTATGTTTTTCAAGTGTCCCGGCCTGGGAATGCGTCAAGACGGTGTCGGATCCATGACACGGAGCGGCATTCCCGCGTATCGGTTGCGGCGGTGGATGATTTTTTTTCGCCCAACCGTTTGCCCTTGACTCGGCCTCAAAGGCGGGTCCGCTCGATGGTCACGCCGACCGATGCGATGTCGGGGAAGGCATCGGGCTTCTCGATGGACACGCGGGCCAGCTTGACGCGCGGGTCCACCAGTGCGGCGGCGGCGATGGTCTCGGCCAGCGTCTCCACCAGCATGACGTGGCCGCGGGCGACGGCGTCGCGCGCGGCCGCCACCACGCGCTCGTAATCCACCACGCGGGCCAGGTCGTCGGGGCCGATGCCGACCGCCGCCGACTCATCCTCCACGGCCAGCTCGACATGCACGAGGATGCGCTGCGCCGCCGCCTTCTCATGCGCGTGCACCCCCAGGCGGGCCTGGAGCTGGAGGCCGCGCACGAAGACCTGGCGCAGGCGGAGCGGATGCGCGCTCATGCGCGCGGCCCGGCGGGCGCGCCGGTTGGGCGGATGCACGGTGCCGCCCGCATGAGCTTTTTCCGTGCCCTCAGGCGCCGGGCGCCGCCTCCGGCGGCTTGGCTTGCGCCGCGCCAATGGGGCGCGGGCTGCATGGGCGGTTGGGCGGCGGGGCGCGCCTTGCGCGCCCACGGGATGGTCGCGGTCATGGCACCTGCCCCCCCACCGGGAACGCCACGTCGCGGCCCCGCCGGCGCAGCTTCTGCCCGCCATCCACCACGATCACCTCGCCCGTCACCCGCCGCGCGTGCAGCAGGTACAGCACCGCCTCCGCCACGTCCTGCGGCTCCACCCCCGCGCCCAGGGGGTTGTTGCGGTGGGCGCGCTCGAAATTCGCTTCCGACTGCTCGCCGCTCACCAGGGTGATGGCGGGGGCCACGCCGTTCACGCGGATGCGCGGGGCGAAGTGCAGCGCGGCCATCTCCGTCATCCCCCGCAGCCCGTACTTGCCGAGGGCGTAGGTGAAGTAGTCGGGGTTGGGCGCCCACAGGCGGTTGTCCAGCATGTTCACCACCGCGCCCTCCGCGCCCTCCGGCAATTGCGCGGCGAAGCCCTGGGCCAGCAGCGCCGGGGCCAGCAGGTTCACCGCCGCCTGCCGCGCGAACTGCTCCGCCGTGAACGCCGAGGGCGTGTCGTAGAGGAACAGGCTGGCGTTGTTCACCAGGCCGTCCAGCCCACCGCACAGCGCCCCGGCCCGGCTGCACAGGGCGGCGGCGGCGGCGGCGTCGGCCAGGTCGGCGCCCACCGTCCAGGCCTCCCCGCCCGCCGCGCGCAGCTCGGTGGCCAGGGCCTCGGCCTCGGCGGCGGATGCGTTGTGGTGGATCACCACCGGGTGGCCGGCGGCGGCGATGCGGCGGGCGATCGCCGCGCCGATGCGGCGGGCGCCGCCGGTGACCAGGATGCCGGGCAAGGGGGCCTCGTTGGACGGAAGGGGAAGCGCCGCCTATAGCGCCCCTGCACCGCCCGGAGAAGCCGCATGGACCCCCTGACCCTGTTCCCCCGCGGCTACGTCTGCTCGCGCGTCACGGGCATGCAGGTGGAGGTGGCGATCGGCCTGCACCCGTGGGAGCGCCATCCCGAGCGCCCGAACCGCCTGCGCGTGGACGCCGAGATGTTCGTGCCGGCCGATGCGCTCGGCGGCGCCATCGTGGACTATGATGGTGTGCGGAACCTGGTGCGCGGCTGGCGCGGGCGGCCCCACGTCGAGGTGCTGGAGACGCTGGCGGACGAGCTGCTGGCCGAATGCTTCCGGGACGCGCGGGTGATGGCGGCGCGCGTCGCCATCACCAAGACGCAGATCTTCCCGGAGGCGGGCGGGGCCGGGATCGAGGTGTTCCGGCCCCGCTCGCGTTAGACCCGCCCGTCCAGCGTCGGCCGGGTGGCCGTGCTGTCGGCGGCGTGGGTCTGGGCGCGCGCGGGCTCGATGGACATGTCCCGGTTCGCGTCCATGTGGCCCTGGCCGCGGGCCGTGTCGCCCGATTCCAGCTCGTAGCTGGTCCAGCCGGCGGAGCGGTAGCTTTCGCCGCGCTCGCGCAGGCTCACCGGCTGGTGGCGGGCCATGATGGTCTCGGCGTTCGCCGCCTGGGTGGCGTCGGCCGCGCGCACCGTCACCAGCGTGCCGCCGCGCTTCACGCCCTCGGCGTAGACGTGGGCGTCCGCCTCGTCCACGCCCACCTCGGTCAGCGCGCCCAGCACGCCGCCGGCCGCCGCGCCCACGCCGGCCGTGGTCAGCGCCGCGATCAGCCAGCCCGCCGCCACCACGGGGCCGAGGCCGGGGATGGCCAGCAGGCCGAGGCCCGCCATCAGCCCCGCGCCGCCGCCCACCACCGTGCCGATGGTGGCGCCGACGCCGGCGTTGGAGGCGTCGCCATCCGTCGCCGCGCCGTCGCGCGCATCCGCCAGCTCGCCATCGGCGCGGCGGTGCAGGAGGGAGATGTCGGCGTGGGAGAAGCCGGCGGCCTCCAGGTCGCGCACGGCGGCCTCGGCATGGGTGTAGTCGTCGAAGAGCTTCACGATGGTCTGCATGGGTGTGTTCCTTGTCCTGGTCGGGTTCAGCGGTGCGTCACGGTGCCCTGGAAATCCATGCCGACCTGCACCTGCCGGCCTTCGCGCATCGCGGTGCCGCGCCACACGCCGTCGGCGTCGCGGGCGAGCTGGCCGACCTGGGAGAAGCCGGCCTCCTCGATGCGGGCGCGGGCCTGGCCCTCGGTGAAGGAGTTGGCGCCGGGCTGGACGCCCTGGCCCGCGGCGGTGCCGGAGGGCACGACGTTGGCCCGGCCGTCGCGGCGGTCGCTGTCGGCCTGGGCGGCGGTGCGGCCGCCGGGGCTGTTGTCCATGGCCGCGCCCACGGGGGCGTTGGTCACGCTGGTGCCGGTGGGGTTGGCGGTGCCGGGGGCGTTGCCCGTGGCGGTGCCAGTGATGCCCCGCCCGGTGCTGCCCGCGCCCATGTTGCCCCCGCCCATGCCGACCGGCGGCGTGCTGGCGCCGGTGGTGGAGGTGGTGCCGGAGGCGCCCGGGGTCATGGTGCCGGAGGCGCCCGGGGTCATGGTGCCGGAGGCGCCCGGCGTGCCAGTGCCGGTGCCCGTGAGCATCGTGGAGTTCGACCCGGTCGCGGCACCCGTGCTGCTGCCCGCGCCCACGGGGGCGTTGGTGACGGCCGAGGCCGCGCCGGTCGCCGTGCCCGTCCGCCCGCTGCCGGGCGTGCCGGCTTCACCCATCGGCCGGTTGCCGCCGGTGCCGGTGGTGTTGGTGACCGTAGGCGCCGCGGCCCCCGGCGAGCCGGGCATGCCCGAGCTGCTGGTGCCCATCTGCGCGCCCGACACGCCCGTGCCGCTGCCGCTGCCCGGCAAGCCCGAGGGCGCGCCGGAGGAGGAGGAGCCGAAGGTGGCGCCCGAGGCGTTGCCGCTGCCCGCCGTACCCGCGGCCGGGTTCACGCCCATCGGCGCCGCCATGTCGGGGCGCGCGGGGGTGGCGTTGGTCGGCCCCGAGGTGGTGCCGGGCGAGCGACCGTCCGTCCGCTGCCCGCCGGACAGCGCGGGGTCGCGCGTGTTGGGCGAGGTGGTGTCGGTGGAGCGCGACATGCCGGTGCCCGGCGCCTGCGCCGAGGAGCCGAGGTTGCCCTGCGCGTAGGCCGGCGCGACGGCCAGGGCGAGGCACAGGTGGGTGAGCAGAAGGGTTCGCATGGGGGGCATTCCTCTCGCATTCCGCCATTGGGCGGCTTCTGCGGGAAGGAACGGCCCAGGGTCAGCGCGGGTTGCCGCGCTCCGCCCAAGCCCAGGCCAGCAGGCCGGGGAGGTAGAGCGCCAGGTCGCGGAAGCGCCGCGCGAGCGCCAGGGCGGCGGCGGGCGCGGCGGGCAGGCCCACGAGCGCGCCGATGCCGATGAACCCCGCCTCCTGCAAGCCCAGCGCGCCGGGAACGAGGAAGGCGGCGGAGGAGAGCGCCTGGATCAGCGCCTCTATCACCAGCGCCTCCGTGAAGCCCCAGGGCAGGCCGAAGACGTGGAAGGCGGCCCAGACCTGCAGCGCCCCGGCGATCCAGGCGGCGAATTGCCAGCCGAAGCACAGCGCGATGGCGCGCGGGCGGCGCCAGGCGCGGCGGACGTAGCGGTCCATGCGGCCGGCCTGGGCGGCGAAGCCCTCCAGCCGCCCGGCGGCGACGCGGTTCAGCGCGCCGGCCATCCGGCCGAAGACGGCCAGGCGCTGCGCGGCGATGAAGGCGCCCCCCAGCGCCGCCCCGCCCGCCATGCCCAGCAGCAGGCCGCCCCAGCCGACCGCGCCGCCGCCGGCCGCCAGCAGCGCCAGCCCCAGCAGGGCGAAGAGCAGCTGCGAGAGGATGGACAGCGCCACGTCCATCAGCAGCCCGCCGGCGGCGGGGGCGGCAGGCACGCCCTGGCGGCGCAGCAGGCAGAAGGCCGCGACCTCGCCCCCCACGCGGCCGACGGGCAGCAGGCCGTTGACCGATTCGCGCACCCAGACGGCGAAGGTCATGGCCGGCAGGGAGGGGCGGGTGCGGCCCGGCATCAGCACCGCCCAGGCCCAGGCGTTCAGCACCATGGAGGGGATGTGGGCCAGCGCCACCAGCACCAGCGCCGGCCCGGCATGGGCGAGCAGCGCGCCCACCGCCGACAGGTCCTGCGCCGCGATGACCGCGACGGCGAGCGCGAGCCCGACCAGGGCCAGCATCAGGCCGGCCTTGTTCACGCGCCCAGCATGTCCCGGTAGCCGCCGCGCGGCGTCTCGCCCAGCAGGTCGCGCACCGCCGGGTCGGTCAGGGCGGCGAGTTCAGCGGCGTAGCGGTAGCCGGGGGCGGAGCCGGGGAAGCCACCCGCCATCGCCGGGTGGAAGTAGAGCTCCGTCACGCCATCCGGCAGCAGGGGGATGGCGGCGCGCAGGCGCACGGCGGTGAAGGCGCCGGACCAGGCGTAGCCCAGCACGCCATCGGGCGCGCGCAGGCCCCAGTTCGTCGCGCGCTCCCGCAGCACGCCGCACCAGCGGTTCAGCAGCCAGCCGGGCAGCCGCGGGCTGGCGGGGTCGGCGCGGCGGACCAGCGCGCCATCCTCGCAGGGCAGGCGGATGCAGGTGACGCCCGCTCCGGCGGCGGCCTGCATCAGCGCGGCGGCGATCACGGGGTGCAGGTGGTAGTGCTTGTGGGCGTTGACGTGGTCGCAGCGCAGCCCCGCCTCCACGAAGCGGGCGAGCTGGGCGGCGATCTCGGCGTGCAGCTCCGCCCGCGCCTCACGCGACATCGCCAGCAGCAGGCCGAGCCCCGCCATGTCGTCCCGGAAGCGGCCGCCGGGCTGCACCAGGGAGGGGATGCGCGCGGGCGGCAGCACCGGCACGCCGTCGGTGAGCGTGACGTGCAGCCCGACGGCGAGCGCGGGGTTGGCGCGGGCGATCCGCACGCCCTCCTCGAACCCCGCCTCGCCCACCATCAGCGAGGCGGCGGACAGGATGCCCTCGCGGTGGGCGCGCTCGATCGCCTCGTTGGTCTCGGGGGCGAGGCCGAGGTCGTCGGCGGTGACGATGAGGCGCGTCAGGCGTCGTCCTCGGGGAAGATGCGCTCGTTGATGCGGATGCGCGCGGCCTCCGTCAGCACCAGCTTGGTCATCGCCACCACGTCGGCGGCGGTGGGCTCCATGCCGGCTTCGGCGAACCAGCGGCGGCACAGGTCGGCGGAGTCCAGCACCTCGACCAGGGCGGTCTGGAAGGGCTCGGGCACCTTCTGCACCAGGTCGTCGAAACTGGGTTCCTTGGGGGCGCGGGCCATTAGGCGGCCGCCTTGCGCTCGCGCAGGAAGCGGAAGAACTCCACCCCCTCGCGCAGGCGGCGGACCAGCATCTGCCGGTCGCGCACCATCTCGTTGCAGATGGAGGCGATCTTGGGGACGCGGAAGTAGAAGCGGCGGTAGAAGCGCTCCACCCCGTCGAAGATCTCCTGGTGGGACAGGCCCGGGTAGTGCAGGGGCGCGATCTGCACGCCATGTGCGTCCACGTAGTCGGTGTGCGCCGTGTCCAGCCAGCCCTCGCGCGCCGCCTGGTCGTAGAGGTAGGTGCCGGGATAGGGCGCGGCGAGGCTCACCTGGATGGTGTGCGGGTTGGTCTCGATGGCGAAGCGGATCGTCTCCTCGATCGTCTCGCGCGTCTCGCCGGGCAGGCCCAGGATGAAGGTGCCGTGGATGGCGATGCCCAGCTCGTGGCAATCCTTCGTGAACTGCCGCGCGACCTCGACCCGCATGCCCTTCTTGATGTTGTGCAGGATCTGCTGGTTGCCGCTCTCGTAGCCCACCAGCAGCAGGCGCAGCCCGTTGGCGCGCATGACTTCCAGGCTGGCGCGCGGCACGTTGGCCTTGGCGTTGCAGGACCAGGTGACGCCCAGCTTGCCGAGTTCCTTCGCGATGGCCTCGGCGCGCGGCAGGTCGTCGGTGAAGGTGTCGTCGTCGAAGAAGATCTCCTTCAGCCCGGGGAAGTTGGCGACGGCGTACTTGATCTCCTCGATCACGTGCGCCACCGAGCGCGTGCGGTAGCGGTGCCCGCCCACCGTCTGCGGCCACAGGCAGAAGGTGCAGCGGCTCTTGCAGCCGCGGCCGGTGTAGAAGCTGATGTAGGGGTGCTTCAGGTAGCCGATGAAGTACTTCGTCCAGTCCAGGTCGCGCTTGTACACCTCGGAGACGAAGGGCAGGGCGTCCATGTCCTCCAGCACCGCGCGGTCGGGGTTGTGGACGATGGTGCCGTCGGGCGCGCGGAAGGACAGGCCGGCGATCTCGGCCAGCGGGCGGCCCTCGGCCACCTCCTTGCAGGTGAAGTCGAACTCGTTGCGGGCGACCCAGTCTATGACCGGCGCGTCGCGCAGCGATTCCTCGGCCTGCACGGCGACCTTGGCGCCGATCAGGCCGATCCGCAGCGCGGGGTTCACCTGCTTCAGCCGCTCGGCCACCTTCACGTCGGAGGCGAAGGAGGGCGTGGAGGTGTGCATCACGCAGAGGTCGTAGTCGCGCGCCATCGGCGCCACGTCGTCCAGCGACAGGCCGTGGGGCGGGGCGTCCACCAGCTTGCTGCCGGGGATCAGCGCGGCGGGCTGGGCCAGCCAGGTGGGGAACCAGAAGGACTTGATCTCGCGCCGCGCCTGATAGCGCGCGCCGGCGCCGCCGTCGAAGCCATCGAAGGAGGGGGCCTGGAGGAACAGGGTGCGCATCATGGTCCGGCGGGGCCTTCCGTTCGGGGAGTGCCCGCCTCGGTCATGCGGCCGGCGGGCGTCAGGGCGTAGCGGCGGCCTTGCCAGTCCACCCGCCCCGACAGGAAAGCGGTGGCCCAGATGGCGGCCGAAAGCAAGTCTCGAAACGGCAGGGCGGCCCAGCGGCGGGGGGATGGTGGCCGCCCCAGCGCCGCATCCACCCCGATGGCGAGCGCCAGCCGGGCCGCCAGCGCCGCCCCCAGCACGGCGGCGGTGGCCGCGCCGGGCAGGGCCGCGCAGGCCAGCAGCGCCCAGGGCAGGGGGTGAGTCAGCGCCAGCCCGGCGAAGCCCGCGGGGTTGAGCAGGCGCAGGGTGCGGGCCCAGCGCGCCTCGTGCCGCCACAGGGCGGCCAGCGAGGGCTCGCCCATCATGTGCGCCGGCAGCACGGGGGCGACGACGACGCGCAGGCCCAGGGAGCGCACCGCCTCGCCCAGGGCGTGGTCGTCCGCCAGCAGGTCCAGGAAGCGCGCGAAGCCGCCCAGGGCGGCCAGCGTCTCGGCGCGCAGGGCAACGGTGGCGCCGTAGCAGCCGCGCGCCTTGCCCAGCGCCTCGCCCAGCGCGGCGTTGGGCAGGAAGTGCCAGTCCACCCCGCGCGCCGCCAGCGCCGACCAGGGGGAGCCGTCCGCCGCCTCCCCCCGGTACAGGCAGGTGACCAGGCCCACCTGGGGGTCGGCCAGCGGCGCGGTGACGGCGGAAAGCCAGCCGGGCGGGCAGCGCATGTCGGCGTCGGCGGCGACGATCACGGGGTGCGCGGCCGCCCCGGCCAGGTGGACCAGCTGCGAGACCTTGCGGTTGGCCCCCAGCACCGCGCCCCCGGCCAGCACGCGGATGCCCAGCGATTCGGCCACGTCCCGCGCCGGGTCGCGCGGGTTGGCCACGGCGGCCAGCACCTCGAAGGGGGCGGCGTGGTCCTGGGCCAGCGTGGCGCGCAGGTTCGCCGCCAGCCCAGGTTCCGCGCCATGCAGGGGCTTGAGGATGCTGGCGGGCAGCGCCGGACCGCGGGCGGGCGGCGTGCCGGCCAGCCGGCGCAGCGCGCGCAGCGCCAGCAGCGCCTGGGCCGCGCCGGCCAGCGCCAGGGTGCCGAACAGGATGGCGAGGAGGATCACGCCCCCACCATCGCGCCCGCGGCGGCGTTTTGGTAGCCTGGGCCCGCCATGACCCGCGCGCTCCTCCTGCCGCTGCTGCTCGCCGCCTGCGCCACCGCGCCGGGCACGGACCCGCGCGACCCGCTGGAGCCGCAGAACCGCGAGGTGCTGGCCTTCAACGAGCGGGTGGACGCCGCCGTCATCCGCCCCGCCGCCGAGGCGTATCGCGGCGCCCTGCCGGCACCGGTGCGGACCGGCATCCGCAACGTGCTGAACAACCTGAACCAGCCGGTGATCCTGGCCAACAACCTGCTCCAGGCGCGCTTCCTGGATGCGGGCCAGACCTTGATGCGCTTCTACATCAACACCACCGCCGGGCTGCTGGGCGTCTTCGACGTCGCCACCCCGGCCGGCGCGGTGGAGCGCCCGGCGGATTTCGGCCAGACGCTGCACGCGCTGGGCCTGCCCGACGGGCCCTTCCTGGTGCTGCCCCTGCTGGGCCCGACCAACCTGCGCGACGCCGCCGGCCAGGCGGTGGACACCCTGGCCAACCCGGTGGGCCTGGCCGGCGGCTACATCCTGGGCACCACGGTGAACGGCGTGGTGGGCGTGGGGCGCGGCACGCTGGGCGGGCTGGACATGCGCGCCGAGACGCTGGAGGAGCTGGACGCGCTGCGCGCCGAAAGCCTGGATTTCTACGCCCGCCTGCGCAGCGTGGTGCAGCAGCGGCGCGACGCAGAGCTGGGGCGCGGCGGCGCGGCGACGCCGGGCGTGCTGGACGACCCGGGCGCCGGGCCGGGCGCCGGCCCGCTGATGCCGGTGATCCTGGCCGACCCCGGCCGGGGCCCGCCCGCCGCGGTGGTGCCCGCCGCGCCGCGCGACCGGCCGGCCCCGGTGCTGCGGGTGGACCCCGCCTGGGCCAGCCGGGCGCTGGAGGAGGCGCGGCAGCGATGAGGCTGCTCTCCACCCTCGCCGTGCGCCTGGCCTTCGAGCGCGGCATCATCCCGGCCTTCCCCCACCCGGTCGAGGCGGCATGGATGCCCACCGCCGTGGCGCTGTCCCGCCTGGACGACGGCTTCGACCTCGCCGTGCTGACGGACGAGGCGCTGGCCGGGCGGGGGCTGGACCGCGTGCCGGTGGCGCGCTCCGCGCTGGGCCTCGCCGTGCGGGCGGGTGCGCCGCGGCCCGGCATCGGCACCGAGGCGGAGTTCCGCCAGGCGCTGCTGGGCGCGCGGTCGCTCGCCTGGTCGCGCGCCGGGGCCAGCGGCATCCACCTGGAGGGCGTGCTGGATTCGCTGGGGATCGGCGAGGAAGTCCGGGCGCGCGGCACCGTGATCACCCAGGGCTTCACCGCCGAATGCCTGCTGGACGGCCGCGCCGACCTGGCCGTGCAGCAGGTGAGCGAGCTCCTGATGGTGGAGGGCACCGAGGTGATCGGCCCCTTCCCCGAGCGGTTCCAGGCGCGGGCGCTGTTTTCCGCCGCCATCCTGCCCGGCGCCGCGCGGCCCGGGGTGGCGCGGGAATTCCTGGCGGCGTTGCGGACGCCCGAAGCCGCGGCGGCGCTGCGCGGATCGGGCCTGGACCCGGCCGCCTGAGTTACCCCCCGATCACCTGCGCCACCCGCGCGAAGGGCGGCCAGGCGGCGGCGATCGGGCCGCGGAACACCACCAGCGCCGCCACCAGCGCCAGCACCGCGGCGATGCTGGCCACCCAGGCCAGCGGCAGCAGCCGCCCCGGGCTGGGCCGCGCCGCCTCGTGCGCCTGGCGGATGCGGCGCGGGTCGGCCACCGGCAGCAAGGGCGGCGGGGGGCCGGCCTCCTCGCGCGCGGCGGGGGCGCGCGGGGGCGGCGGCGCCTCGATCGGCGGCGGCGCGGGCGGCGCCGGCGCGGCGGCGGGTTCGGCGGCGGGTTCGGCGGGAAGGGCGGCGACCGGCGCCCAGTCGGCCTTGCAGGCCGCGCAGCGCAGCTTCTTGCCCGGCTTGAGCAGGGCGTCGGGCACGCGGTAGGCGGCGGCGCAGTGCGGGCAGGTGATGTCCATCGGCGGAGCCAATGTGCCAAGGGCGCCCGTGGTCGTACAAGGGGCGGGCGATTGCTGATCGAAGGGGGGTGGCCGATGGTGCGCTTCGGGCAGGTGGGCCTGCGCTACGACGCCCCGGGCGGGCGCTCCGCCTGGGGGCTGCTCGGCGTGTCCTTCGCGCTGGAGGCGGGGGAGTTCGCCTGGCTGCTCGGCGCCTCCGGGGCGGGCAAGTCCTCCCTGCTGCGGCTGATGCAGCTCTCGCTGCGCGCAACGGAAGGGCGGGTGGAGGTGCTGGGCCAGGACGTGGCACGGATGCGGCGCGAGGCGCTGCCCGGCCTGCGCCGGCGCATCGGCGTGGTGTTCCAGGACGACCGCCTGCTGCCCCACCTCAGCGCGTGGGAGAACGTGGCCCTGCCGCTGCGCATCCAGGGCGTCACGGAAGCGCGCATCGCCGCCGACGTGGACGAGATGCTGCGCTGGGTCAGCCTGGACCACCGCGCGGAGGACCCGCCGGACATCCTCAGCGGCGGCGAGCGCCAGCGCCTGGCGATCGCGCGCGCCATCGTGGCCCGCCCCGCCCTGCTGGTGGCCGACGAGCCGACGGCGAACCTGGACGAAGGCCAGGCGCGCCGCGTCATCGCCCTGCTGCGGGAGCTGCACCGGATGGGCACCTCGGTGGTGGTGGCCACCCATTCGCCCAGCCTGCCGGTGGAATACCCGTCCCGAGAGCTGCGCCTGGAATCGGGCCGGCTGGTCGCCGATGGCTAGCGCCAGCCTGCGCCCGATGCGCGGGCGCGACCCGCTGGGGCTGCGCCGGGCGCTGGCCGACCGGCTGCTGCCGGCGCTGGTGGCGGCGATGGCGCTGCTGGCGGCGCTGGCCCTGGTGGGCGCCGTGGGGGCCGGGCACCTGGCGGCGCGCTGGCAGGCGGCGGCCGGCGGGCCGGCGATCCTGACCCTGCCCGCCGCCACGCCCGACGGGGCGCTGGCCGCGCTGCGCCGGCACGCGGAGCTGGCGCCGGTGGCCGAGGAGCGGTTGCGCGCCCTGCTGCTCCCCTGGCTGGGCGACGCGCCGGGCCTGCCGCTGCCGCGCATCTTCGAGGTGGAGGCGGAGGACCCGGCGGCGCTGCGCGCAGCCCTGGCCGCCATCCCCGGCGCGCGGCTGGAGGGGCGGGGCGAATCCCTGGCCCCGGCGTTGCGGCTGGCGGAAGGGCTGCGGCTGCTCTCGCTGGGGCTGCTGGGGGTGATCGCCCTGGTGGCGGCGGCGCTGGTGGCGGTGGCGACGCGCGCGGGCATCGCGGCGCGGCGCGACACCATCGTGATCCTGCACGAGCTGGGCGCGCGGGACCGCGACATCGCCGGGCGCTTCGCGCGGCGGCTGGCGGCGCTGTGCCTGTGGGGGGCGCTGGCGGGGCTGGCGGCGGCGGGGGCGGCGCTGGCGGTGATCGTGCCCGCGGCGGTGCCGGTGGCGCTGTCCCGCCCCGCCGCCTGGGGGGACCTGCCCTGGGTGGGGCTGCTGGCGCTGCCGCTGGCGGCGGCGGGCATCGGCTGGCTGACGGCACGGTTGACGGTCGGTAGGTGGCTGCGGCGCTTGCCGTAGCGGCGCGTCGGTGGCACGGCGCAGGGATGCGACTGCTCGTGATGGATGCCGCCCTGGACCGCTGCCTGGTGGCGCTGGTGGAGGATGGCCGCGTGCTGGCCGAGGCCGCGGACGCGGGCGCCCACGGCCAGGCGGCCCGCCTGCCTCCGCTGCTGGAGGCCGTGCTGGCGCATGGCATGCCCGAGGGCATCGTGGCCTGCGTCGGCCCCGGCTCCTTCACCGGCATCCGCACCGCGCTGGCCCTGGCGCAGGGGCTGGCGCTGGCGCGCGATGTCCCGCTCTGCGGCGTCACGGTGGGCGAGGCGCTGGCGGCCGGGGCTGGCGAGGGCTGGCCGGCCTGGACGGCCACGGAGAACCGGCGCGGCGCGCTGTTCCTGGAAGGGGCGGGTGCGCCGCGCACGGTGACGGAGGCCGCCCTGCCGCAGCCCCCCGGCCCGGTGCGGCTGCTGGGCGATGGCGCGCCGCGCGCCGCCGCCCGGCTGCTGGCGCGCGGCGCCACGGTGCGCCTGGGCGAGGGCCGGCGCCCGGATGCGCGCGGCCTGGCCGCCGCAGGGCTGGCCCGGCTGGGCGGGGCGCTGCCGCCGCTGCCGGCCGAACCGCTCTACCTCGACCCGCCGGCGGTGACGTGAGCGACGCCCCCGGCACGCTGGCGGCGATCCACGCCGAGGCCTTTCCCCCCGCCGATGCCTGGGGCGAGGGCGCGCTGCGGCGCCTGCTGGAAATGCCCGGCGCCATGCTGCTGGCCGAGGATGACGGCTTCCTGCTGGCCCGCATCGCCGAGGACGAGGCGGAGATCATCACCCTGGCCGTGCGCCCCGCGGCGCGGCGGCGGGGCCTGGGGGCGCGGCTGCTGGCCCGCGCGCTGCGCGCCTGCGCCGATGCGGGCGCGGCGGTGATGTTCCTGGAGGTGGACACGGCGAACGCCCCGGCCCTGGCGCTGTACGCCCGCGCCGGCTTCGCGCGGGTGGGGACGCGGCGCGGCTACTACGGCCCGGGGCGGGACGCGGCGGTGCTGCGGCTCAGCCTTTCCTGACCAGCAGGTGCGATTCCCCCTGCTCCAGCACCGCGTGCCCCTGCTCGGCCAGGGTGCGGGGCAGGTTGCGGCGCGGCTCCTCGCCCCGGAAGCGGAGTTCGAGCACCTCCCCGCTCGCCATGCGGTCGAGCTGGAGGCGGGCGCGGACGAAGGTCATCGGGCAGGTGTCGGCCGTGATGTCCAGCGTGTGGTCGGGAGAAATCATGTATTCGCCTGCCCCTTTCTTGTGCCGCGGCCGCGATGGACACTTGCGGAAGGACAATGAAGCCGAGTATTTCCGAATCCAGCGAATCAGGGAATACGCGCATGTCCGAAAATGCAGCCGGGGCGGACCTCCTGGGACTGACGGCCGAAATCGTCTCTGCCCACGTCTCGAACAATTCCGTTTCCGTGACGGACCTGCCGAACCTGATCACGGAAGTCCACCGCACCCTGGCCGGCCTCGGCGGCGCGGCCCCGGCGCCGGTGGAGGCGGAGAAGCCCACCCCGGCAGTGCCCGTGAAGAAGAGCATCACCCCCGACTACCTCGTCTGCCTCGAGGACGGGAAGAAGATGAAGATGCTCAAGCGCCACCTGCAGACCTCCTATGGCCTGTCGCCGGAACAGTACCGGGAGCGCTGGGGCCTGCCGCCGGACTACCCGATGGTGGCGCCCAACTACGCGCAGCACCGCTCATCGCTGGCCAAGAAGATCGGCCTGGGCACCCAGGGCCGCAAGAAGGCCTGACCTTGCCGGGGCACGCTTCCCCCGATCCCTCGCGGATCGAGCGCCTGTGCATCGAGCGCGGGCTGAAGATGACGGGCCAGCGCCGCCTGATCGCGCGCGTGCTCAGCGAGGCGGAGGACCACCCGGACGTGGAGGAGCTGTACCGCCGCGCCTCGGCGCTGGACAGCCGCGTCTCGGTCGCCACCGTGTACCGCACCGTGCGGCTGCTGGAGGAGAAGGGCATCCTGGAGCGCCGCGACTTCGGCGGCGGCCGGGCGCGCTTCGACCCCGCCGACCGCGGCCACCACCACCACCTGATCGACGTGGACAGCGGCACCGTGATCGAGTTCCAGGACGCCTCCCACGACGCCATCGCGCGTGCCATCGCCGAGCGGCTGGGCTTCGAGCCGGTGCAGATGCGCCTGGAGATCTTCGGCCGCAAGGTGGCGCGCAAGTGAGCGAGCCCTTCGAGGAGCTGCGCGCCGGCAACCTGGGCGTGCGCGTGGCGCGGACGGGGGACGAGGTGCAGGCCGCCCAGGCCCTGCGCTTCCGCGTCTTCTTCGGCGAGATGGGCGCGACCCCCGACGCCGCGGTGCGCGAATCGGGCCTGGACGCCGACATCTTCGACGCCGTGGCCGACCACCTCCTGGTGCTGGATCACGACCGCGGCGAGGGGCCGGAGGCGGTGGTGGGCACCTACCGCCTCATCCGGCGCCAGGCCGCGGCCCGGCTCGGCCGCTTCTACTCGGATGACGAGTACGACCTGCGCCCCGTGCTGGACTTCCCGGGCGAGATCCTGGAACTCGGCCGCTCCTGCACCGACGCCGCCTACCGCACGCGCGGCACCTTGCAGCTGCTGTGGAACGGCATCGCCGCCTACGTGTTCCGCCACGAGATCGGGCTGATGTTCGGCTGCGCCTCCCTGCCGGGCACGGACGTCGCCGCCAATGCCGCCGCGCTGTCCTACCTCGCGCAGCACCACCTGGCGCCGGAGGCGATCCGCCCGCGCGCCCTGCCCGACCGCTACGAGGCGATGGACCGCCTGCCCGCCGGTTCCTACGACGCCAAGCGCGCCATGCTCGACCTGCCGCCGCTGATCAAGGGCTACCTGCGGCTGGGCGGCTTCGTGGGCGACGGCGCGGTGGTGGACCACGCCTTCAACACCACCGACGTCTGCGTGGTGGTGAAGACCGACCTGATCACCGCCAAGTATTCCAAGCACTACGAGCGCAAGGCCGGCTGGTAGCCCGCGTCAGCGCGGGCCGATCGCCGCCGCCAGCCGCTCCAGCAGCTCCGCCTTGCCGTGCAGCGGCGGGTGGATGGCGATGCGGATGGTGCCCGGGTGCTTGAGGAAGGAGCGCCGCGGCCACAGCCGCCCCGAATCGGTGGAAACGGGCGTGACCGGCAGGCCGGTGGCCTGGGCCAGCGCCAGGATGCCGGGCTGCATCGGCAGCGCCTCGCCCGGCGCGGCGCGGGTGCCCTCGGGGAAGATGACGAGCTGGCGGCCGGTGGCGGCGGCCTGCCGCCCGTCGCGCACCAGGGCGCGGATCGCCTTCATGCCCGCGCCGCGGTCCACGCCGATCTGCCCGGTGTGCCGCGCCCAGAGGCCGTAGACCGGCACCAGGAACAGCTCCTGCTTCATGACGTAGGCGGCATCCGGCACCAGGGCGAACCAGACCAGCGTGTCGAAGGCCGATTCGTGGCGGGACGCCAGCAGGGCCGGGCCGTCGGGCAGGTTCTCCCGCCCCGAGACCTCCAGCCGGATGCCGGCGACGACGCGCAGCAGGAACAGCATCACCTGGCTCCACAGCCGCATCGCCGCGCGCGACCAGCGGCGCGGGCCGAGCAGCAGCGGCAGCAGCACGATGCCGAGCACGGCGGTGAGGCCGAAGAAGAACAGGTTGAACAGGAGGGAGCGCAGGGGGATCATCGCCGCGCCCCCATGCACGAAACCCGCGCCGCCGTCAGCCCTTGGTCGCGGTGTCGTAGTCGCGCATCAGCGTCTCGGTGATGGCGCCGGGGGTGAATTCAAGGTCGCCGATGCGGCGCACCGGCGTCACCTCGGCGGCCGTGCCGGCGACGAAGGATTCGGTGGCGCGCGCCAGCTCCTCGGGCTTGATGACGCGCTCCACCACCGTCATCTGCCGCTTGCGGGCCAGGTCCATCACCGTGCGGCGGGTGATGCCGTCCAGGAAGCAGGTGGGGGTGGGGGTGTGCAGCTCGCCGTCGAAGACGAAGAAGGCGTTGGCGCCCGTCGCCTCGGCCACGTCGCCCTTGTGGTCCAGCATCATGGCGTCGTCGGCGCCCTCGTCGGCCGCCGCGTGCTTGCTCATGGTGCCGATCATGTACAGGCCGGCGGCCTTGCTCGCGGTGGGCGCGGTGTCGGGCGAGGGGCGGCGCCACTTGGCCCAGGCCAGGTTGATGCCCTTCATCCGCTGCTCCACGCCGAAATAGGCGCCCCATTCCCACACGGCGATGGCGAGGTTCACGCCGGCGTTGCGCGCCGCCACGCCCATCTCGCCCGAGCCGCGCCAGGCGATGGGGCGGACATAGGCGTCCTTCAGGCCGTTGGCCGCCAGCGTCGCGTTGGTGGCCTCGTCGATCTGCTCGGCCGTGTAGCCGATGTCGAAGCCCAGGATCCTGGCGGAGTTGAGGAGGCGGTCCGTGTGCTCGCGCAGCTTGAACACGTTGCCGGAATAGCAGCGCTCGCCCTCGAAGACGGCGGAGGCGTAGTGCAGCCCGTGGGACAGGACGTGCAGCTTGGCGTCGCGCCACGGGCGCATCTCGCCATTCCACCAGATGAAGCCGTCGCGGTCGTCGTAGGGAACCAGGGCCACCGTGCAATCCTCCACACCGGGGCGGCACCGCGCCGACCCGAAACGAACTTGAAAACCAAGCTTGGCGCATCATTCGTTCGTTCTGTAGGCTGGTTCTAGAATGTCGTGAAAAAATGTGTCAATCTTCCTGACCGAAACAACACGCATGGCACCCATGCCGGAACGTCCCGCCCCACCGCCGCTCCCTGCCGGCCGCAACCTGCTCTTCCTGCGCGAGGAGGAGCTGCGGCTGGCGCAGGACCTGCTGTATTTCGGCTACCGCGACTTCACGGCCGGCGCCGACCGCATCCTGGAGGGGCACGGCATGGGCCGCGCCCATCATCGCGTGCTGCACTTCGTCGGCCGCGCGCCGGGCATCCGCGTCGGCGACCTGCTGGCCATCCTGGGCATCACCAAGCAGAGCCTGGGGCGCGTGCTCCAGCCCATGATCGAATCGGGGCTGGTGGCCCAGGCGCCGGGGCGGGCCGACAAGCGCCAGCGCCTGCTGAGCCTGACCCCGGCGGGCGAGGCGCTGGAGCGCCAGCTCTTCGCCGCCCAGCGCGAATGGGTGCTGCGCGCCTACCGCGAGGCGGGGCCGCAGGCCGTGGAGGGCTTCCGCCAGGTGATGCGCGCCCTGATGGGCCCGGAGGCGCGGCGGCAGTTCGAGGGGCTGGAGCGCGAGGCCGCCCCCGGCCGCGCCCAGCCCGCCTTCTTGCGGAGCGCGTGATGGAGGGCGCCGACCTCCTCGTCGTGGACGACGACGCCCGGCTGCGCGCCCTGCTCCAGCGCTTCCTGAGCGAGCAGGGCCACCGCGTCGCCATGGCCGCCGACGCCGCCGAGGCGCGGGCCGCCATCGCCGCCATGGCCTTCGACCTGCTGGTGCTGGACGTGATGATGCCCGGCGAGACGGGGCTGGAGCTGGCCGAGGCCCTGCGGCGCGAGGGGGTGGAGACGCCCATCCTCATGCTCACCGCCCGCGGCGCGCCGGACGACCGCGTGGCGGGGTTCGAGCACGGGGCAGACGACTACCTGCCCAAGCCCTTCGACCCGCGCGAGCTGGCGCTGCGCATCCGTACCATCCTGCGCCGCGCCGCCCCCGCGCCGCCGCCGGCCCTGCCGCCCACCGGCCCGGTGCAGCTGGGCGAGCGCTGGTTCGACGCCGACCGCTCGGAGCTGCGCGGCCCCGACGGCACCCAGCGCCTGACGGGGGGCGAGGCGGCGCTGCTGGCCGCCCTGTGCCGCCGCGCCGGCGAGGTGCTGTCGCGCGAGGACATCGCCGCCGCCATCGGCACGCCCGAGGCCGGCGAGCGCAGCGTGGACGTGCAGGTGACGCGCCTGCGCCGCAAGATCGAGCCGGACCCGCGGGAGCCGCGCTTCCTGCACACCATCCGCCACCGGGGCTACGTGCTGCGGCCGGGGCCGTGACTCTTGGAAACCGCGCCCTGCGCGCCGATCTTGGAAGGGCATGAGACGCGCCCTCCTCGCCCTGCCGCTGCTGCTGGTCGCCTGCGCCACCGGGCCCACCCTCGCCGAGCGCCTGGGTGGCTTCGTGGGCATGCCGGAGGCGGAGCTGGTGGCCCGCCTGGGCGTGCCCGACCGGCAGGCCGAGGTGCAGGGCCGCCGCTTCGTCACCTACGCCACCCAGCGCGACGAGCTGGTGCCCGGCGGCTTCGGGCCCGGCTTCGGCGGCTATGGCTTCCGCCGCTGGCCGGTGGACAACGTGGTCCGCACCCGCTGCGAGGTGACCTTCGAGGTGACCGGCGGCGCGGTGCGCGGCGCCAGCCACCGCGGGGATGGCTGCTGGGGCAGCGTCATCGCGCCCGGCGCGCGGGTCGCTACACTTCCGTGAAGCGCAGCGCGCGGCCGGCGTCGCCGCGCCAGGGGCCGTGGAACAGCGCCAGCATCCGCTCCGCCTGGGTCTGCCCGCTCGCCACGATCTCGTGCAGGGGCGCCAGGTAGGCCTCCTCGCCCAGGCCGCGCGCCTTCAGGCCCGCCTCGCTGATCAGGAGGGCGTCGCGCGCCACGTCGCGCAGCGCGCGGCCGGCGATGGCCGCGCCCAGGGCGCGTTCGGGCACCTGCGCGCGCAGGGCGCGGATCGCCTCCACCCCCCAGCCGCGGATCAGCGCCAGCGCCGCCTTCTGCGCCGCGTCGTCGTACAGCAGCCCGGTCCAGAAGGCCGGCTGCGCCAGGATCATGGCTTCCGAGCCCGAGTCGCTGCCGCGCATCTCCAGGAACTGCTTCAGGCGCACGTCGGTGAAGACGGTGGTGACGTGGTCGGCCACGTCGCCCATCGTCGCGGCCAGGCCGGGGATGGCGCCGCGCACCAGGTCGCGGAAACTCGCGCCCGTGAGGTCCAGCAGGCGGCCTTCGCGGGCCACGAAGTACATCGGCACGTCCAGCACGTATTCCGCGAAGCGCTCGAAGCCGAAGCCCTCCTCGAAGACGCAGGCGGGGATGCCGGCGCGCGCGTTGTCCGTGTCCAGCCAGGCGCGGCCGCGGCCCGACAGAAAGCCCGAGGGCGCGCCGTCCTCGAAGGGCGAGGACGCCCAGAGCGCGGTCGCCAGCGGCTGGAGCGCGAGGCCGATCCGCAGCTTCTCGCGCATGTCCGCCTCGTCGGCGAAGTCCAGGTTCACCTGCACGGTGGCCGTGCGCAGCATCATGTCCAGCCCGCGCGAGCCGACCTTGGGCATGTAGCGGCGCATGATGGCGTAGCGGCTCTTGGGCATCCAGGGCATGGCGTCGCGGCTGGCCACCGGGTGGAAGCCCATGCCGGAGAAGCCCAGGCCGAGGGGATGCGCGACCGCGTGCACGTCGCGCAGGTGCGCGGCCAGCTCCTCCTTCGTCGCGTGGATGTCGGCGAGCGGCGCGCCCGACAGCTCGAACTGCCCGCCCGGTTCGAGGGACACGGATTCCATGCCGCGGGAAAGGCCGATGGTGTTGTCGCCGTCGCGGATCGGCGCCCAGCCCATCTGCTCGATCCCGCTGAGCATCGGGCCGATTCCGCTCTCGTAGTCGGGCGGCGACAGGTCGTGCCGGCGGAAGCCGATCTTCTCGTGTTCCGTGCCGATGCGCCATTGCGCGCGCGGCTTGCCGCCGGCGGCGAACCACGCGGCGAGCTGGCGCGAATCCGTGAACGGCGTCGGGTCGGCCTGGCCGGGATTGCTCATTCGCTCGCCTTCACATCGGTCGCGTGGAGCGCGAAGGACAGCGCGCCCAGACCCGCCACCGCTGCCGTTTCCGCGCGCAGGATGCGCGGGCCGAGCGAGGCGGGCGTAACAAAGGGGCGGCGGGCGAGGTCGTCAAGTTCGGCCCTCTCGAACCCCCCCTCGGGGCCGACCAGCAGCGCGTGGGCCGGCAGCAGGCCGTGGATGGGCCGCGCCCCCGCGCGCTCGGCCGCCACCAGCAGCAACCCGCCTTCCCAGGCGTCCAGCACGGCGTGCAGCGGCCGCGCCTCGTCCACCTGCGGCACGGACAAGCGCTCGCACTGCTCGGCGGCGGCGCGGGCGATGGCGTGCAGGCGCTCGGTGTTGGCATGCGTCGCCACGCAGCGCCGCGTCAGCACCGGCGAGATGCGCGTGGCGCCGAGCTCGGTCGCCTTCTCGACCGCCCAGTCCATCGCCTCGCGCTTCAGGCAGGCCAGCAGCAGGCGCAGGGCGGGCTCCGGCGCGGGCGCGCGCAGGAGCGCGCCGACGCGGATGGCGCCGCGATCCTTGCGCAGCGCGGTGATCTCGGCCGCGAACTCGCCGTCGCGGGCGTTGAAGGCGCGCAGCTCCGCCCCCGCCGCGCGGCGCAGCACCGTGCCGATGTGGTGCGCCTGGCCGGGGGTGAGTGCCACCTCGCCGCCGTCGCTCAGCGGCGCGTCGTGGAAGATGCGCGGGATGGACATGCGCCCCCATGCCGTGCTCCCTGCCCGCGTGCAAGGCTACACGGACATCCGGCGCGAAGGGTGGGTGGCGCGGCTGCCCGCCGCGTGGCGCCCCTACGCGCTGCTGGCCCGCTTCGACCGGCCGATCGGCGCCTGGCTGCTGTTCCTGCCCGGGCTGTGGTCCATCGCGCTGTTCGCGCGCGACGCGGGGCAGGGGGCGTGGCTGGCGCTGCTGTTCCTGCTGGGCGCCTTCGCCATGCGCGGGGCGGGATGCGTTGTGAACGACCTGTGGGACCGCGACCTGGACCGCCAGGTGGAGCGCACCCGCGGCCGCCCGCTGGCTGCGGGGCTGGTGACGCCGCTGCAGGCGCTGCTCTTCCTGGCCCTGTTGTGCGTCGTGGGGCTGCTGGTGCTGGTGCAGCTCGACGGCTTCGCCATGCTGGTGGGCGTGGTGTCGCTGGTGCCGGTGGTGCTGTATCCGCTGGCCAAGCGGGTGACGGATTTTCCCCAGTTCGTGCTGGGCCTCACCTTCGGCTGGGGCGCGCTGCTGGGGGCGGCGGCCGCGACCGGGACGCTGCCGCTGCCCGCCCTGGCGCTCTACGCCGCCGCCATCGCCTGGATCCTGGGCTACGACACCATCTACGCCCACCAGGACCGCGAGGATGACGCGCTGGTCGGCATCCGCTCCACCGCGCGGCGCTTCGGGGCGCGGACGGAGGCCTTCCTGCTGGGCTGCTACGGCGCCGCGCTGGCGCTGCTGGTGCTGGCGGGCGCGCTGGCCGGGCTGGGCTGGGGCTTCTTCCTGGCGCTGTCCGTGCCGGCCGCCATGCTGTGGCGGCAGGCGCGCGTGCTGGACATCAACGACCCCGCGCAATGCCTGGTGCTGTTCAAGGCGAATCGGGAGGTCGGGCTGCTGGTGGCGCTGGCCCTGCTGCTGGGCAGGCTTTGACGGCCGAGGCCGATGGCCGGAGGGCCGAAGGGCCCGGAGGCCTCCATCGGCCGCCCGATGAAACGTTCATCGCCGCGCAGACCGCCATCGGCCGCGCCCCCGTGGTGCCGGAGATCGCGCTGCACCTGGCCAGCGAGATCACGCCCATCTGGCAGGCCAGCGAGGCCTTCCTGCGCGAATCCGGCATCGCGCCCCCGTTCTGGGCCTTCGCCTGGCCGGGCGGGCAGGCGCTCGCCCGGCAGGTGCTGGACGGGCCGGACCTCGCGGGCCGCCGCGTGCTGGACTTCGCCGCCGGCTGCGGCATCGCCGGCATCGCCGCCGCCATGAAGGGCGCGTGGGTGGAATGCGCGGAGATCGACCCGATGGCGCTCGCCGCCTGCCGGCTGAACGCCGCGCTGAACGGCGTGGCGATGGACACGCCCCCCGGCGACGTGGTGGGCAGCGCCAACCGCTGGGACATCATCCTGGCCGGCGACGTCTGCTACGAGGCGCCGATGACCGCGCACATCCTGCCCTGGCTGCGCGCCATGGCCGGCGCGGGCGCCACGGTGCTGCTGGCCGACCCGGGCCGCGCCTACCTGCCGCAGGCGGGGCTGGAGGCGCTGGCCGAATACCCCATCCCCACCAGCCTGGAGCTGGAGGATCGCACGGAGCGCACCGTCACCATCGCCCGATTGCTGCCCTGAAACCGCCATGAGGCTTGGGGAAGCTTCCCCCCATGTGGCCCGCATTCCTCGCAGCCTTGCTGCTCACCATCCCCGAAGCCTCCGCGCAATCGCGGCGCGACTTCGATTCGCAGGGCCGCTTCGAGGGCCGCAGCGAGGATGGCCGCCACTACGACGCGCAGGGCCGCTTCCAGGGCCGCAGCGAGGCCCGCCCGGACGGGCGGCGCGACTACGACTCGCAGGGCCGCTTCACCGGCCGCACCGAATCCCGCCCCGACGGCGCCCGGGCCTACGACGCGCAGGGCCGGTTCCAGGGCCGCACCGAGCGCTCCGGCGACACGCTGCGACACTACGACGCCCAGGGCCGCAGCACCGGCCGCAGCGAGCTTCGCAACGGCGAGGTGCGGCACTACGACTCGCAGGGCCGCTTCACCGGGCGCACGGAGAGCCGCTGAGCTTGCAACCCGGGCAGGGGGGCCGCACCTTCATGCCCTGATGCTGCCCCGCCTGAACGCCCTGTGGTCCGCTGTCGAGGATGCGCTCTTCACCCGCGCCGCCGCGCCCCCCGTGGCCGTCCAGGCCCCGGTGATCTGGCTGCTGGGCAAGACCCAGGCCGGCAAGACCGCCATCATCCAGGCCCTGACCGGCGATTCGCGGGCCGAGATCGGCCGCGGCTTCACCCCCTGCACCCGCCATTCACGCCTCTACGACGTGCCCGAGGGCGCGCCGATCCTGCGCTTCCTGGACACGCGCGGCCTGGGCGAGGCACGCTATGACCCGGCCGAGGACATCGCCTTCGCCGAACGCCAGGCGCACCTGGTGCTGGCGGTGATGCAGGCCTCCGACCCCGACCAGGCCGCGCTGGCCGCCGTGCTGCGCGAGGTGCGGCGCCGCCACCCGGAATGGCCGGTGATCGCCGCGCAGACCGGCCTGCACCGTCTCTACCCCACCGGGCACGCGCATGCCGAAGCCTGGGACGAGGCGGCGGCCCCCGAGGCGCTGCGCCGCGCGTTGCTGGGGCAGCGCGACGCCTTCACGGGGCTGGCCGACGCCTTCGTCCCGCTGGACTTCACGCAAGGTTCGCATGAACCCGCGCTCTACCGCCTGGACGCGCTGCGGCAGGCCATCGAGGCCGCCTCCGCCGAGGTCGCCACCCGGCTGCGCGGCATCGGCACCGATGAGGGGCAGGACCGGCTGCGCGCCGCCGCCCGGCGCACGGTGAACGGCTACGCCACGCTGGCCGGCGGGGCGGGTGCGGTGCCGATCCCCGTGGCCGGCATCGGCGGGCTGGCGACGGTGCAGGGGCTGATGCTGCGAAGCCTGGGCGCGCGCTTCGGGGTGGGGTGGACGCGCCGCTCGGCCGGCGAGTTCTTCGGCTTCATCGGCGCCGGCGCCCTGCTGGGCTTCGGCCTGCGCTACGGCGTCACCGAGCTGGCCAAGCTGATCCCCTTCGCCGGCACCGCCCTGGCCGGGGCCGCCAACGCCGCCGCCGCCGCCGCGCTGACCAAGGCGCTGGGCGAGGCGGCCATCGCCTACCTGGCCCATCGCCGCCTGGGCCGGCCCGCCCCGGCCGCCGAGGTGCGCCAAGCCTTCGCCAACGCCCTGCGCGACGCCTGGGCGCGATGAGGCGCTCCCTGCCCTGGTGGCGCGAGGGGCTGCTGGGCCTGGTGCTGGCCCTGCCCTGGCTGTCGCTGCTGGTGCTGGGGGCCGCGTGGCTGTGGCAGTCCGGCCGGGTGCTGGAATGGGCGGTGGGCGCAGCCGTCCTGGCCCTGCTGGCCTGGCCGCTGCGCCGCGCCGTCCGCCGCCGCGCCGCCGACCGGCTGGCCGCCACCCTGGCCGCCCGCCGCAGCTTCGACCCCGGCGAGGACAGCGCCGAGGACAAGGCCGCCCGCGCCCTGGTGGAGGCGCGCATCGCCGCCGCCGGCCCCATAGACCTGTCCGACCGCGAGGCGGTGGAGCGGTCCTTGCGCGAGGTGATCGAGGCCGTCGCCCGCCACTACCACCCAGCGGCCAAGCGCCCCACCCTCCAGGTCACGCCGCCCGAGCTGCTGCTGCTGCTGGAGCGGCTGAGCAACCGCCTGCGCGGCTTCATCCGCGACGTGCCCTTCGCCGACCGCACCACGCTGGACCGCATGGCGACGGCGGGCGAGTTCTGGACGAAGCACGGCGGCACGCTCACCCGCGCCTACGAGGTGGCCGACGCCGCCTGGCGCATGTCGCGCTTCGCCCGCAACCCGGCCTCCGCCGTGCTGCGCGAGGCGGCGCGGATCGCCGACGTCTCCACCTCGGGCATCTTCTCGGACATGGCGGGGCAGCAGGCGCACCGCGCCCTGATCCGCGAGGCCGGCGACGCCGCCATCGCGCTGTATTCCGGCCGGCTGCGGATGACGGAGGCGGAGCTGGCGGCGCTGGCCCCGCCCGCGCCGGAGGAGCGGCCGCTGCACCTGGCCATCCTGGGCCGGCCCGGCGCGGGGGTGACGACGCTGGCCGCGCTGCTGGAGGAGCCGGCGAAGGCGCGCGGCTTCGCCCTGCTGGAGCGCGGGCGGTGGCAGGGGGCGGATGCGGTGCTGCTGCTCTCCCCCGCCCTGCGCCCGGACCGCGCGGAGGACCTGGCGCTGCTGGAACAGGTGCGCCAGGCCGCCGGCCTGCACCCGCCACCCATCCTGCTGGCGATGACCGGCGCCGACCTGCTGCCGCCGGGCGTGGAGGCCGAGGCGGCGGCGGCGGTGGCCGAGGCGCTGGACATGGACCGCGCCGTGCCGCTGGCCCTGCCCCCCGGCGGGGCACCGCGCGGGCTGGACCGGCTGCTGGCCGCGCTGGAGCGGGAAAAGGCCCCCGCCCGCCGCGCGCGGGGCGAAAGGTTGCGCGCCGCCGGCCGGAAGCTGGACCTGGGAAGCGAGGCCGGGAAGGCCTGGCGCACCGGCCGCGCCCTGCTGGACGGCTTCACCCGCCGGAAATAGCTGCCCCCCATTGGTTGCCGCGCTGCAAGGCGTGTGTTAGAGCGCCCGCGCCGTCCGGGGGGTTCCGTGCGGACATTTCCAGGAACAGGACCGGGACCGCCAGGTGGCCGAGACCATTTCCCAAGACACGCCGGTCGCCGAGCGCTACGCGCTCGCCCTGCTGGGCCGTGCCGACGACCTTCGCGCGTCCGATCCGGGCGCGCTGGACGCCATCGCCGCCGGGCTGGCGCAGCTGGCCCGCATGGCCGGCGAGGGCGGCGCGTTCCCCGCCTTCCTGTCCGACCCGCGGCTGTCCGCGAAGGACCAGCTTTCCGCCGTGATGGCGCTGGCCGAGCGCGCGGGGGTGCACCGCGAGGTCCGCAACTTCCTGGGCGTGCTGGTGCAGAACCGCCGCCTGTCCGCCCTGCCGGGCGTGGCCGCGGCCTTCGGCGCCAAGCTGGCGCAGCGGCGCGGCACCCAGGTGGCGCACGTCACCTCGGCCTTCCCGCTGTCCGACGTGCAGCGCGCCGGCATCGTCGCGCGGCTGACGGAAAGCGGCTATTCGGGCGTGCAGCTGGACGAGACGGTGGACCGCGCCATCCTTGGCGGGCTGATCGTGCGGATCGGCTCTCGCCTCTACGACAACTCGATCAAGTCCAAGCTGCAGCGCCTGCAGTACGCGATGAAGGGAGCCGCCTGAGATGGACATCCGTCCGGCCGAAATTTCCGAGATCCTCAAGCAGCAGATCGCGAGCTTCGACAGCGAGGCGAACGTCGCCGAGGTCGGCACCGTGCTGACGGTGGGCGACGGCATCGCCCGCGTCTATGGCCTGCAGAACGTGATGGCGGGCGAGCTGGTGGAGTTCCCCTCCGCCGGCATCAAGGGCATGGCGCTGAACCTCGAGACCGACAATGTCGGCGTCGTGATCTTCGGCAACGACCAGGGCGTGAAGGAAGGCGACACGGTGCAGCGCACCGGCGCCATCGTGGACGTGCCCGTGGGCAAGGGCCTGCTGGGCCGCGTGGTGGACGGGCTGGGCAACCCGATCGACGGCAAGGGCCCGCTGACCGACGTGGTCCGCCGCCGCGCCGAGCTGAAGGCGCCGGGCATCATCCCGCGCAAGTCCGTGCATGAGCCGATGCAGACCGGCATCAAGGCGATCGACGCGCTGATCCCCATCGGCCGCGGCCAGCGCGAGCTGATCATCGGCGACCGCCAGACCGGCAAGACCGCCGTGATCCTGGACACGATCATCAACCAGAAGGGCGTGAACGCCCAGGGCGATGAGTCGAAGAAGCTGTACTGCATCTACGTCGCCATCGGGCAGAAGCGCTCGACGGTGGCCCAGCTGGTGAAGCAGCTGGAGGAGAGCGGCGCGCTCGAATACTCCATCATCGTCGCCGCCACGGCGTCCGACCCGGCGCCGATGCAGTTCCTGGCGCCCTACACCGGCTGCGCCATGGGCGAGTTCTTCCGCGACAACGGCATGCACGCCGTCATCTTCTACGACGACCTGTCCAAGCAGGCCGTCGCCTACCGCCAGATGTCGCTGCTGCTGCGCCGCCCGCCGGGCCGCGAGGCCTATCCGGGCGACGTGTTCTACCTGCACTCGCGCCTGCTGGAGCGCGCGGCGAAGATGAACGACGATTTCGGCGCGGGCAGCCTCACGGCGCTGCCGGTGATCGAGACGCAGGCGGGCGACGTGTCGGCCTACATCCCGACCAACGTCATCTCCATCACGGACGGCCAGATCTTCCTGGAGACGGAGCTGTTCTTCAAGGGCATCCGCCCGGCGGTGAACGTCGGCCTGTCGGTGTCGCGCGTCGGATCGGCGGCGCAGATCAAGGCGATGAAGCAGGTGGCCGGCAAGATCAAGCTGGAGCTGGCGCAGTATCGCGAGATGGCGGCCTTCGCCCAGTTCTCGTCGGACCTGGACGCCTCCACCCAGGCGCTGCTGGCGCGCGGCGCCCGGCTGACCGAGCTGCTGAAGCAGCCGCAGTTCAAGCCGGTCCCGGTGGAGGAGCAGGTGATCGCGATCTTCGCCGGCACCCGCGGCTACCTCGACACGCTGCCGGTGAACAAGGTGGGCGAGTTCGAGAGCCGCCTGCTGGGCGAGCTGAAGTCCTCCCAGCCGGACATCATCAACAGCATCCGCGCGGACCGCGAGATCAAGAAGGAAACCGAGGCCAAGCTCGTTTCCTTCCTGGACAGCTTCGCCAAGTCCTTCGCCTGAACGGACACCGGCCATGCCCAGCCTGAAGAGCCTGCGCATGCGGATCAACAGCGTGAAGTCCACGCGGAAGATCACGCAGGCGATGAAGATGGTGGCCGCCGCCAAGCTCCGCCGCGCGCAGAGCCAGGCGGAGGCCGCGCGCCCCTATGCCGTGCGGATGGAGCGCATGCTGGCGTCCCTCGGCGCCTCGGTCGCCGGCACGCCGGATGCGCCGAAGCTCCTGGTCGGCTCGGGCGGCGATGCGGTCCACCTGCTGGTGGTGGTGACGGCGGATCGCGGCCTGGCCGGGCCGTTCAACACGAACGTCGGCCGCTTCGCCCGTGCCCGCATCCGCGAGCTCGAGGCGCAGGGCAAGACGGTGAAGCTGCTGACGGTGGGGCGCAAGGGCGCGGCCTACCTGAAGCGGGAGTTCGCCTCGCGCGTCGTCGGCGAGATCTCCTTCGCCGGCAAGAAGCGCCTGGAGTTCTCGGATGCGTCCGAGGTCGCCGCCCGCATCACCGCGATGCTGGAGGCGGGCGAGTTCGACGTCTGCGCGCTGGTCTACAACCGCTTCCGCAACGTGATGACGCAGGTGCCGACCGAGCAGCGCCTGATCCCGGCGCCGCTGCCCGAGGCCGGCTCGCCCGCCGATTCCGGCGGCGCGCTGTACGAGTACGAGCCCACCGAGGAAGAGATCCTCGCCCAGCTGCTGCCGCAGAACCTGGCGATCCAGGTGTATCGCGCGCTGCTGGAGAGTGCGGCGGGCGAGCAGGGCAGCCGCATGACGGCGATGGACAACGCCACGCGCAACGCGGGCGAGATGATCAACAAGCTGACGCTGAACTACAACCGCACGCGACAGGCCAACATCACCAAGGAGCTGATCGAGATCATCTCCGGTGCCGAAGCCGTCTAAGGAGCCACGACGATGAAGAACAATGTCGGTCAGGTCACGCAGGTTCTCGGCGCCGTGGTGGACGTGCAGTTCCCCGCCGAGCTGCCGGCCATCCTCAACGCGCTGAACGTGGACGTGAACGGGCACAAGCTCGTGCTCGAGGTCGCGCAGCACCTGGGCGAGCGCACGGTGCGCACCATCGCCATGGACACGACGGACGGCCTGACGCGCGGCGCGCAGGCCGTTGACACGGGGGCCGGCATCTCGGTGCCGGTGGGCGTGGGCACGCTGGGGCGCATCCTGAACGTGATCGGCGAGCCGATCGACGAGCGCGGCCCGGTGCCGGCCGCCGCCTACTACCCGATCCACCGCGAGGCGCCCTCCTTCGACGAGCAGGCGACGAGCGCGGAGATCCTGGTCACCGGCATCAAGGTGATCGACCTGCTGGCCCCCTACCTGAAGGGCGGCAAGATCGGCCTGTTCGGCGGCGCCGGCGTCGGCAAGACCGTGACGATCCAGGAGCTGATCAACAACATCGCCAAGGCGCATGGCGGCGTGTCCGTCTTCGCCGGCGTGGGCGAGCGCACGCGCGAGGGCAACGACCTCTACCACGAGATGGTGGATGCCGGCGTCATCAAGCTGAACGACGGCAACACCGAGGGCTCCAAGGTGGCGCTGGTCTATGGCCAGATGAACGAGCCGCCGGGTGCGCGCGCCCGCGTGGCGCTGTCGGGCCTCAGCCTCGCGGAATACTTCCGCGACGAGCAGGGCCAGGACGTGCTGTTCTTCATCGACAACATCTTCCGCTTCACCCAGGCGGGCGCGGAAGTGTCGGCGCTGCTGGGCCGCATTCCGTCGGCCGTGGGCTACCAGCCGACGCTGTCCACCGACATGGGCGCGCTGCAGGAGCGCATCACCTCCACCAAGAAGGGCTCGATCACCTCGGTGCAGGCGATCTACGTGCCCGCCGACGACCTGACCGACCCGGCGCCGGCCACCTCCTTCGCGCACCTGGATGCGACGACGGTGCTGAACCGCTCGATCGCGGAACTCGGCATCTTCCCGGCCGTGGACCCGCTCGACTCGACGTCGCGCGCCATGGACCCGCGCGTGGTCGGCACCGAGCACTACGAGACGGCGCGCGAGGTCCAAAAAATCCTGCAGACCTACAAGTCGCTGCAGGACATCATCGCCATCCTGGGCATGGATGAGCTGTCGGAGGAGGACAAGCTGGTCGTGGCGCGCGCGCGCAAGATCCAGCGCTTCCTGAGCCAGCCCTTCCACGTGGCCGAGGTCTTCACCGGCACGCCCGGCGTCTTCGTGAAGCTGGAGGACACGATCCGCAGCTTCGCCGCCATCTGCAAGGGCGAGTGCGACCACCTGCCGGAAGCGGCCTTCTACATGGTCGGCACGATTGAAGAGGCCGTGAAGAAGGGTGAGACGCTGAAGCAGGCCGCGTAAACGGCCTCTTCAATCGTTTGTTTTTGTGCCCTCAGACGCCGGGCGGCGGCATCCGCCGCCTTGGCTTCCGCGCCGCTTGAGGCGCGCCAACCGCACGGTTGGTCTGGGCGCGGCGGCGGCCTTGCCGCCGCACTCTCCATCGGCGGTGTCGGCCCTCGCCGGCCACCGCATCCGGTAGGTCCCAGGGGGCGCACATGGCCAACTTCCAGCTCGAACTCGTCTCGCCGGAAAAGCTCCTCCTCTCGCGCGAGGTGGAGATGGCGATCATCCCCGCCGCCGAGGGCGAGATGGGCGTGCTCGCCGGCCACGCGCCGATGATCGTGGCGCTGCGCGGCGGCACCATCCGCGTGCGCGAGAACGGCGCCGAGACCGAGCGCCTCTTCGTCGCCGGCGGCTTCGCCGAGATCACCCCCACCCGCGTCACCGTCCTGGCCGACGAGGCGACCCCGGTCGCCGAGCTCAGCCGCGCCGAGGCCGACCGCCGCGTGGCCGAGGCCCAGGCCGCCTACGACGCCGCCGCCATGGACACGCCCGAGCGGCGGGACGCCGCCATGGCGCGCCTGCTGGCGATGCGCGCCATGAAGGACGCGGCGCAGGCGGCTTGATCAAGCGCGCGCACAGGCGCATCTGGCGCGCATGAAGCACTGGACGATCGAACAGGTGGCGTGGGATCGGTTCGATCCCACCAAGGTGGATGCCGGCGTCATCCCGCTGGTCAAGGCCGCCGCGATGGTCGAGCGCAACGGCGACGACTACGCCGCCTACCTGAAGTCCGTCTTCGTGGGCGACCCCGACTTCGCCGCCGCCGCCGACAACTGGGCGGAGGAGGAGAACCAGCACGGCGACGCGCTGGGCCGCTGGGCGACGCTGGCCGACCCCACCTTCGACTACCCCGCCGCCTTCGCCCGCTACCGCGCCGGCTTCAAGATAGACATCACCGCCGACGCCTCCGTCCGCGGCTCCCGCACGGGCGAGCTGATCGCGCGATGCATGGTCGAGACGGGCACCTCCTCCTACTACACCGCGCTGGGCGAAGCTTCGGAGGAGCCGGTGCTGAAGGAGATCTGCCGCCTCATCGCCGCCGACGAGTACCGGCACTTCAAGCTCTTCTACGACCACATGAAGCGCTACCTCCAGCGCGAGAACCTGTCCTTCCCCCGGCGCCTGCGCGTGGCCATGGGCCGCATCGGCGAGACGGAGGATGACGAGCTGGCCTTCGCCTACCACTGCGCGAACGAGCCGGAATCGCTGGCCTACGACCACGGCCGCTGCTCCGCCGCCTACATGGGCCGCTCCATGTCCTACTACCGCTTCCGCCACATCGAGCGGGGGATGGGCATGATCTTCAAGTCCATCGGGCTGGAGCCGCGCGGCCGCATGTCCGCCATCGCCGCCCGCGCGTCGTGGAAGCTGCTGGAATGGAAGCGCGACCGCTTCCTGGCCCAGGCCGCCTAGCCTGTTTTCAAGCTGGCCGGACCCGGCCAGCGGCTCGGAAAACCAGGCTCAGCAACGCCTGGACCCGTTGGAGCGTGACGCAGTCACGCGGAAACGGGGCTAGGGGTAGCCGCCGCGCGCCCGCCGTGGCATCCCGCCCGCGCGCCATGCCCGCCCTGCTGCCCCTCCTCCTGCTGAGCCTGCCGCTCGCCCTCGTCTCGGCCGCGACGGTGCGCGCGATGATCGCCTGGCCGATCCTGGACCACCCGAACCACCGCTCGGCGCACCACCGGCCGACGCCGAAGGGCGGCGGGCTGGGGCCGGTCTTCGCCTTCATCCTGGGGATGCTGGCGCTCTACCACGCCGCCCCCTTCGCCCCGCTGGCCGAGCCGCGCTACACCGGCCTCGTGCTGGCCGCGGTGGCCATGGCCGGCGTCGCGCTGGCCGACGACGTGCGCGACTTCCGCTTCATCGTGAAGCTGCTGGCCCAGGCCGCGGCGGCCGTCGTCGCCATCGCCGCCGGGCTGGTGCTGACCCGCCTGTCCCTGCCGCTGGTGGGCGAGGTGGAGCTGGGCGCGCTGGGCGTCGCCCTCACCCTGTTCTGGATCATCGGCTGCACCAACGCCGTGAACTTCATGGACGGGCTGGACGGGCTGGTGGGCGGGGTGGTGCTCGTCGCCTGCCTCGCGCTGGCCGCCATCGGCGCGATCGAGGGCGGGGTCTTCGTCCTCGCCGCCTCCTTGTTCCTTGCCGCCGGCTTCGCGGGCTTCCTGCCCTTCAACATCCACCCCGCGCGCATCTTCATGGGCGATGTGGGCAGCCAGTTCGCCGGCTTCATGCTGGCGGTGCTGGGCGTGGCGGCGGCGGGGTTCGAGGCGAACCAGCTGTCCTTCCTCGTCGTGCCGCTGCTGCTGAACGGGCTGCTGTGGGACGCGGCCTTCACCCTCCTCCGCCGGGCGCTCGCCGGCGAGCGGGTGAGCGAGGCGCACCGCTCGCACCTCTACCAGATGGCGCAGCGCGCCGGGGTGCCGACGCGCCTGGTGGCCGCCGCCCATTGGGGCTTCGCGCTGCTGGGCGCGGCGCTGGCGCTGGTCTTCCTGGCCCTGCCGGCCGAGCACAAGCCGCTGGTGGTCCTGCCCGCGCTGCTGGCGCAGGCGGGCTGGACGCTGTGGGTGGTGCGCCGGATGCGCCGCGCCGGCCTTTCCTGGCGCTGAAGCCTCAGTTCAGCTTGTCCAGCTTCGCCTCGCGCAGGAAGTCGTCCGTGGTCTTCACCAGCGGGCGCTCGCCGGCGGCGTAGGGGTCCATGCGGGATTCCGTGGCCTCGACCACGCGGCAATCCTCGCACAGCTCCAGCGCCCGCAGGCGCGCCGGGTCCTGGAACATCCAGTGGCCGGAGGCGACGAGCTTCGCCTTCACCCGCTCGATGGAGGAGCGCATGCCGAAGGGCTTGGCGCAGCGCAGGCAGGCGGCCGGCTCCTCCTCCTTCACCACGCGGATCGCCGACGCCTCCGGTCGCAGGTCCAGGCGGGGCTCCAGGCTGATCACCTTCTCCGGGCAGGTGGCGACGCACAGGCCGCATTGCACGCAGGCATCCTCCAGGAAGCGCAGCTGCGGCGTCTCGGGGTTGGCGGTGAATGCGCTGGTCGGGCAGACCATGGTGCAGGCCAGGCACAGGGTGCAGCCGGCCGTGTCCACCTTGGCCAGGCCGAAGGGCGCGCCGGCCGGCATGGGGACCAGCGCCGCGCCGCCCGCGGCGGCGTGCAGCGCGCGGAAGGCCTGGCGCATCACCTCGCGCGGGGCGCCGAGCGGCAGGAAGGCGTCGGCCTGCCATTGCGTGCGCAGCGGCTTGGCGGCGCGCAGCTGCTCGCCCATGGTGAAGGGGTCGTCGGTCTCGATGGCCGTGGCGCGGGGGCCAGCAATGCCGAAGCCTTCCAGCGCGGCGGCCAGATAGTCCAGGTTGCGGAACACCCCCTCGCTGCCATGCGGGCGGCGGGCGGGCAGCAGCAGGCGCACGCCGGCCGCACCCCAGGCGAAGGCGCCGGCCAGCAGCGACAGGTCGAGCTGCGAGACCTCGTTCACCTTCAGCGGCAGCACGCGGGCCGGCAGCCCCTCGCCATGCCGGGCCAGGGCCTCGATGAGCGCCTCGCCATGCGCCTCGTCGTGGAACAGGATGATGGGGTCGCGGCCGCCCGCCTCGCGGAAGGCGTGCAGCATCGCGCGCATCCGCCGCGCCAGGGCGTCGGCGGAGGGCAGGGCGTAGGTGATGGCCCCGGTCGGGCAGACCGCCGCGCAGGCGCCGCAGCCGGCGCAGATTTCGAGCGAGACGGCGACGTGGTCCTTGCCGGAGGGGGTGATGGCCCCCGTCGGGCACAGTTCCAGGCAGCGGGTGCAGCCGGTCTTCCTGTTGCGGGAATGCGCGCACAGCCCCTCGTCGAAGGCGATGAAGCGCGGCTTGTCGAAGGTGCCGACCAGCTCGCCCGCCTCGGCCACGGCGCGGGCCACGGCGGCGGCGTCGGCCGGGTCGGCGCGCAGGTAGCCCTGGCGCAGCTCGTGGGTGGGGAACAGCGGCGCCGCGCCGGACAGGTCCAGGATCACGTCGCACTCGCTGGCCGCGCCATCCTTAGGCGGCCCCCAGCGATAGGCGGCGCGCGAGGAGGGCGAGGGCGCCGCATAGCCGTCCACCAGCACCCGGAAGGCGCCCAGGTGGCCCGTGGCGGCGCGCGCGCGGCCCTTCGCCACCGGGAAGTCGGCCCGGCGCAGCGGCTCCACCTCGGCCTCGCCGGACAGCAGCACGGTCACGTCCAGGCGCTCGGCCAGGGATTTCGCGGCCGCCAGGGCGGATCCGTCGCGGCCCAGCACCAGGGCGACGCCGCCGCTTTCCAGCGTCACCAGCTTCGTTGGCGGCATGGGCACGGCCGCGCCGGCCAGCAGCGCGGCCATCTTCGGCCCGGCGTCGCGCCCTTCGCTGGACCAGCCGCCATGCTCGCGCAGGTTCACGAAGTCCAGCGCGCGGGCGAAGCCGGCATCCTCCGCCTCCTGCGCGAAGAGCGGCGCTTCCTGCGTGCAGGCCACGGTGACGGGGCGGCCTTCGCCCAGCGCGGCGAGGAAGCGGTCGAGCTGGGCGCGGCAGAGCTGCTCGGCCAGGCGCGGCTCCGCGCCGCAGCCGCGGGCGATGGCCTTGCCGTCCAGCGTCATCGTATCCTCGCAGGAGCAGACGAAGGCGATTCTCTCTGCGGTCATCGTGTGTCTTTCTTCCCGGCGGGCCTGGCTGCGCTTATATCCCCGCATGCCACTCGGGATAGATGGGGATCATCGCGTGCAGGTCGAAGGGCTTCCGCCGCTGCCCAGCGTGTTTTCGCCGCTCCGCCTGCGCGAGGGGGCGGATGCGCTGCTGCGCGCCGCCGAGATGGCGCCCGGCCACGGCGCCGGCACCCTGTGCTGGGTGGGTGCGCTGCGCCGCGCCGAGGCCGCGGTGGTGCTGGAGCCCGACCGCCCGCTGGGCCCGGCGCGCCTTGCCGTGCTGGCCGCCGCCAACGCCCTGGCCGACGCCCTGGCCCCGATGGCCCCGCCCGAGCTGCCGGTGCTGTGGCGCTGGCCGCTGACGCTGACCGTCAATGGCGGCATCGTCGGCGCGATGTCCTGGCGCGTGCCGGAGGGCACGGCCGAGGATGCGGTGCCGGACTGGCTGGCCATCGGCTTCGAGCTGCGGCTGCGCTGGCCCGAGGGCACCGTCACCGGCGAGCGCCCCGGCGAGACGGCGCTGGAGGATGAGGGCTTCGACGACCTGTCCGCCGAGGCGATCACCGAGGCGTGGGCCCGCCACCTGATGGCCAACCTGGATGAATGGTCCGCGCGCGGCCATCGCCGCGTCACCGACAAGTTCCTGGCCCGGCTGGAGGATGGCGCGGGCGGCAAGCGCGGCATCGAGCCGCACACCGCCGCCCTGGTGCTGGAGCGCGACGGCGGCCACGAGGTGCGCCCGCTGTGATGCTGCTCCGCACCCTCCGGCTGGACGCCACCGACACGCTGGTCTTCGCCCATGCCGCCGAGCCGGGCGAATGGGCGGTGCCCGGCGGCTTCGCCTTCTGGGACGACGCGCCGGGCAGCCTGTCCGGCAAGCGCCAGCAGGAATTCCGCGCCGGCTTCCTGGGGCTGGGATCCTTCGGCTGGTCCACCCTCGTCGAGGTCGCGCCCTGCGACGAGGCGCAGCGCGAGGCCGCGCTGGCGGCGCTGGCGGCGCACATCCGCGCCGCCTACGGCGCCCCCGATGACGCCGCCGCCCGGGCGGCCGCGGATGAAGAAATCACCTTCGCCGAATCCCTGTGCGCCGGGCAGGCGGCCGGCACCGTGCTGGCGCTGCACCGCTCCCACGACGAGGGCGGGGAGCAGCGGGAGGCCTTCCGCACCCTGCACCGCCGCGAAACCCCCCACCGCGATTTCGGCGCCCTGCCGGTCTTCGCCATCGCCGAGGTGACGGAGGATGAGCCACTGGAATCCCCCGACCTCGCCGCATTCATGAAGGCCCCGCGATGACGGACCTGCTGTCCCCCGGCGATTTCTGGGTCGCCTCCGGCCACCACCTTTGCGACCTGGACGAGGATGGCCGGCTGCGCGCCACGCCCGACCTGTGGCGCGCCTTCCTGGCCCGGCCCGAGCTGGTGCCGCCCGCCGAGGCCTGCGACGCCGAGCGCGCCCTGCACGCGCGCCTGCTGGCCGACCCGCTGGCCAAGGTGGACCCCGCCGGCCTCCTCGACCCCGATGCGGTGGAGAACTGGCAGGTCTTCCTCGGTTTCCGCGACCGCGTGGCGGCGCAGCCGACGCTGGAGGCCGCCTGGCTGGCGCTGTTCCGCGGCGGCGTGTCCGGCATCCCGCCACTGTTCCTGCAGATGCTGACGCACCTGGTCGCCCGCGCCGCCATGGAGGGGGTGGGCGACGCCTTCACGCTGCGCGCCGCCGAGCTGCTGTTCCGCACCCAGCGCGCCGCCATCACCCAGGGCGCCACCCTGCTGGCCGACGAGGAGGTGGTGGACAACCGCCACGCCGATGGCGACCTGGGCGCGCTGGGCCGCCTGCTGAACGAGGCCGGCGCGCCCGCGCGCGAGGTGGAGCTGGACGTGCTGAGCGAGGCCAACGCCCCCACCTACCGCGGCCGGTCCGACGCGCATGACCTGGCGCTGGACATCGCCGAGGACCGCCCCGGCCAGCACGGCCTGGCCCGCGCGCTGGAGCGCTTCATCCGCCACGTCACCGGCGAGGCGGTGGCGATCCGCCCCGTGCCGGTGATCGAGGACGCGAACTGGACCTGGCATGTCGGGCTGGACGCGGAGGCGACGCGCATCGCCAACGCCCTGTGGGACGGCAAGAAGGTCAAGCAGGCCGACCTCGCGCGCATCCTGTGGCTGGGCGTGATGGAGTTCGAGGACGCCACGCGGGTGCTGCCGCGCGCCAAGGGCCGGCCCGTGTACCTGGCGCTGGCGATGGACGCGGCGCAGCGCGTGCGGATGAAGCCGCAGAACCTCGCCACCAACCTGCCCCTGATCGAGCGCGAGGCGGCGGCATGAGCGGGAACGAGCTGCCGCCCGCCCTGTCCATCCCGGTCGCGGTGCTGGCGGAATGCCGGCCGGGCGTGACGGTCTGGCAGGCGCGGGTCTGGCGCCCCCTGGCGGTGCTTGAGGAAGCGCCCCCCGTGCCCCCCATGACGAAGCTGCGCGAGGAGGATGGGCGCGAGGTCTGGTTCGCCGGCACTGCCATGGTGGCGATCCAGCGCACCGACACCCCCAATTACCGCGAGAACCTGTCCGCCGCCGAGCCGCGCATCTGGGTGCTGCTGCGCCCGGTGGGCGAGACGGTGGAGCTGGCGGCGGTGACGGTGGACCCGGGCGAGGCGGAGATCTTCACGGAGGGCCCGCACGACATCCTGGAGGCGCTGCCCTTGCCGCCCGGCATCGCGGTGCTGCTGGCGAGCTTCGTGGACCAGCACCACGTCGAGCGCCAGTTCCACAAGCGCAAGCGCGACCGCCAGGACTCGGACAGCCTGGGCCGGCGGGGGCGCGCATGAGCGGTTTTCTCGCCCGCTGGTCGCAGCGAAAGCTGGCGGAGAAGGAGGACGAGGCCCCCCTGCCGGAGCCGGAGGCCGAAGCCCCGCCGCCGGAGGTGGTGGCCGAGGCGGCGCCCCCCGCGCCCGAGCCGGAGGAACCGGAACCGGAATTCGACTTGGCCAGCCTGCCTTCGCTGGACAGCCTGCACGCCGGCAGCGACTTCACCGCCTTCCTCAAGCGCGGCGTGCCGCTGGCGCTGAAGCACGCGGCGCTGCGCAAGGCCTGGGTGGCGGACCCGCTGATTCGCGACTTCCGCAACCCGCTGGACTATGGCTGGGACTTCAACGCCCCCGGCGGCATGCCGCTCGGCTTCTCCGACACCTTGGGCGAGACGGCGGACGTGCTGAAGAAGCTGCTGCGCCAGGCGGTGGGCGAGCGCGATCCGGAGGAGGAGCCCGCGCCCGAAGCCCCGCCGGAGCAAGCGCCGGAGGAAGCGCCCGTGCTGATGGCCGAGGCGCCCGAGCCGCCGCCCGAAGCCGCCGAGCCGGTTACGGAGCCGGACGTGCCGCGGCGCCGCCATGGGGGCGCGCTGCCAAGTTGAGATTGCGTCGCAATTTCAAGTAACCCGTTGAAGACGCTGCCGTTTTCGAAGTGTCATCTTGACCAAGTGCAGGTTTTCTGCATAACCTTCCACATGGGTCGGGAATTGCCAGGAAACGCATTGGATGCCGCCATCGCGGCCGTGGGGGGCATGAACGCCTTCCAGCAGGCGCTCGACGTGGCGCGCCGCACCGTGTTCCTGTGGAAGCAGTCCGGCATCCCGGCCGAGCGCGTGCCGGAGATCGAGGCCGCCACCGGCATCTCCCGCCACCGCCTGCGCCCCGACCTGTGGCCCGAGCCGTCGTCCCAGGTGGGCGACCCGCTGCTGGAAGGCCGGGCCAACCTGTATTCCCTGCTGGGCCATCTGCTGTCCGGCGTGCCGGATGGGGCGGTGCTGCGCCGCCTGGGCGCCCTGGTGCCCGACGCATCGCCGCTCGGCGCCGCGCTGGGCGCGCTGGCCGAGGCGGCGCGCGCCGCCCGGCCGGAGGCGCTGGAGCACGAGTACCACGACCTGTTCGTGGGGCTGGGGCGGGGGGAGCTGCTGCCCTTCGCCTCCTACTACCTCACCGGCTTCCTGCACGAGCGCCCGCTGGCCGAGCTGCGGGCCGACCTGCTGCGCCTGGGCATCGCCCGCGCGGACGGGGTCCACGAGCCGGAGGACCACGTCGCCTTCATCTGCGAGGTGATGGCGGGGCTGCTGCGCGGCGGGGCGCCGGAGGAGGCGGAGCGTCTGCTCGACCGCCACCTGCGCCCCTGGGCCGCGCGATTCTTTTCCGACCTGGAGGGGGCCAAGGCGGCGGTGTTCTACCGCGCCGTCGGCACGCTGGGGCGGGAGCTGATGGATGTTGAACTCGCCGTGGCCGACCTGCCCGGCTGACGTTGAAATGGGGTGACGCCATGTCGAACGAGAACGAACGCGCGAGCCAGCGCCGCGGCTTCCTGAAGACGCTGGGCCTGGGCACCGCCGCCGCGGCGGCCGCCGCCACGCCGGCCCTGGCCGCCAACCCGCGCGCGGACGCCGTTCCGTCGCGCGATTCCCGCAAGGAGAACGCCCAGACGCGCCTGGCCGCCCGCTACAAGGCGGACAGCCCGCACGTGCAGGCCTTCTACCGCACCAACCGCCCCGAGCATTGAGGAGGACCGCGCCATGCTGATCAAGCGTACCGATGGCCGGGCCTCGCGCCAGCGCTTGGCCGCCGCCTATGCCGGCCTGTCCTCCGGCGGGCTGGACCGCCGCGGCTTCCTGAAGCAGGCCGGGCTGGCCGGCGCGGGCGTCGCGGCCCTCGCCGGCATCGCGCCCCGCATGGCCGAGGCGCAGGCGCTGCGCGTCGGCGCAGCGGGCGGCGTGGCCGACCTCAGCCAGCCGGTCCGCCGCATCAAGAACATCTGCACCCACTGCTCGGTCGGCTGCACCGTCACCGCCGAGGTGCAGAACGGCGTGTGGGTCGGGCAGGAGCCTTCCTGGGAATCGCCGATCAACCGCGGCACGCATTGCGCCAAGGGCGCGAGCGTGCGCGAGCTGGTGCACGGCGACCGCCGCATCAAGTACCCGATGAAGCTGGTCGGCGGCCGCTGGCAGCGCATCTCCTGGGACACGGCGAACGCCGAGATCGGCGAGAAGCTGATGGAGATCCGCCAGCGTTCGGGCCCGGATTCCGTGTTCTGGCTGGGCTCGGCCAAGTTCTCCAACGAGGGCGCCTACCTGTACCGCAAGATGGCGGCCTTCTGGGGCACCAACTCGGTGGACCACCAGGCGCGCATCTGCCACTCCACCACGGTGGCCGGCGTGGCCAACACCTGGGGCTACGGCGCGCAGACCAACTCCTACAACGACATCCGCAATTCCAAGACCATGATCATCATGGGCGGGAACCCGGCGGAGGCGCACCCCGTCTCGCTCCAGCACGTGCTGGGCGGCAAGGAGGCGAACCGCGCCAACCTCATCGTCATCGACCCGCGCTTCACCCGCACCGCGGCGCACGCCACCGACTACGTCCGCATCCGCCCGGGCACGGACATCCCCATCATCTGGGGCATGCTGTGGCACATCCTGCAGAACGGCTGGGAGGACAAGGAGTTCATCCGAAGCCGCGTCTTCGGCATGGAGCAGATCCGCGCCGAGGTGGCGAAGTGGAACCCCGCCGAGGTCGAGCGCGTCACCGGCGTGCCCGAGGCGCAGCTCAAGCGCGTCGCGCAGATCTTCGCGACCCAGAAGCCGTCCACCCTGATCTGGTGCATGGGCGCCACGCAGAAGACGGTTGGCACGGCGAACGTGCGCGCCTACTGCATCCTGCTGCTGGCCACCGGCAACGTGGCGAGCGAGGGCACGGGCGCCAACATCTTCCGCGGCCACTGCAACGTGCAGGGCGCGTCGGACTTCGGCCTCGACGTGGCGACGCTGCCCGCCTACTACGGCATCGACGAGACGGCGTGGCGCCACTGGAGCCGCGTGTGGAACGTGAGCTTCGAGAGCATGCGCGCGCGCTTCGACACGCCGCAGATGATGCACACGCCGGGCATCCCCACCACGCGCTACATGGATGCCATCCTGCTGCCCAAGGACCAGGTGCAGCAGCGTGACAACACCAAGGGCATGGTGGTGTTCGGGCACGGCGCCAACACGGTGACGCGCATGCCCGAGGCGCAGAAGGCGCTGGAGGCGCTGGACCTGCTGGTGGTGGCGGACCCGCACCCGACGACCTTCGCCGTGCTGGCCAACCGGCGCGAGAACACCTACCTGCTGCCCATCGCCACGCAGTTCGAGTGCTCGGGCTCGCGCACCTCGTCCAACCGCTCGGTGCAGTGGGGCGACAAGGTGGTGGAGCCGATCTTCGAGAGCCGCAGCGACTACCGCGCCATCTTCGACATGGCGAAGGGCATCGACGCCGCGGCCCAGCGCCGCAACATGACCTTCCGCATGACGGAGGAGATGTTCCGCCCCTACGAGATCGTGAACAACGAGCCGACCGCGGAAAGCATCCTGCGCGAGATCAACCGCGGCACCTGGGGCACCGGCTACACCGGCATCACGCCCGAGCGGCTGAAGCTGCACATGCAGCACCAGGACAAGTTCGACCTGGTGACGCTGCGCGCGAAGGCCGACGCGCCGGACAGCATCAAGAACGACTACTACGGCCTGCCCTGGCCCTGCTGGGGCACGGGCGAGCAGCGCCACCCGGGCAGCCACATCCTGTACAACACCAACCTGCACGTGAAGGATGGCGGCGGCACCTTCCGCGCCCGCTTCGGCGTGGAGCGCGAGGGCCAGACCCTGCTGGCCGAGGGCTCCTACTCGCTGGGCTCGGACATCCAGGACGGCTACCCCGAGTTCACGGTGGCCGTGCTGAAGCGCCTGGGCTGGTTCGACGAGCTGACGGCGGCCGAGAAGGCCGAGATCACGGAGGCCGGCCGCCACTTCGGCGGCGAGGACCGGGTGTCGTGGATGACCGACCTGTCGGGCGGCATCATCCGCGTGGCGATCGCGCATGGCTGCTCGCCCTTCGGCAACGCCAAGGCGCGCGCCGTGGCCTGGAACCTGCCCGACCCGGTGCCGGTGCACCGCGAGCCGATCTACACCAACCGCAACGACCTGATCGCCCAGTACCCGACCCTGCCGGACCGGCGCGGCTTCCGCCTGCCGCATCTCGGCCAGTCGGTGCAGGCGCGCAGCCCGGAGGCGTTCCGCAACTTCCCGATCGTGCTCACCTCCGGCCGCCTCGTGGAATACGAGGGCGGCGGCGAGGAGACGCGCTCGAACAAGTGGCTGGCCGAGCTGCAGCAGGACATGTTCGTGGAGATCAACCCGGCCGACGCCGCGGCGCGCAACATCCGCGACGGCTCCTGGGTGTGGGTCTCGGGGCCCGAAAGCAACGCGCGCACCCGCGTGAAGGCGATGGTGACGGAGCGCGTGGGCCAGGGCGTGGCCTTCATGCCCTTCCACTTCGCCGGCTGGTTCCAGGGCGAGGACCAGCGCGCGAAGTACCCGCAGGGCACGGACCCGATCGTGCTCGGCGAATCGGTGAACACGTTGATGACCTATGGGTATGACCCGGTGACCTTCATGCAGGAAACCAAGGTCACGCTCTGCCAGATCCGCGCGGCTTGAGGAGACACTGACATGGCCCGCATGAAGTTCCTCTGCGACGCCGAGCGCTGCATCGAGTGCAACGCCTGCGTCACCGCCTGCAAGAACGAGCACGAGGTGCCCTGGGGCATCAACCGCCGGCGCGTCGTCACCATCAACGACGGCAAGCCGGGCGAGCGCTCGATCTCCATGGCCTGCATGCACTGCACGGATGCGCCCTGCGCCGCCGTGTGCCCGACCTCGTGCTTCTACACGACCGCGGATGCGATCGTGCTGCACGACAAGGACACGTGCATCGGCTGCGGCTACTGCTTCTACGCCTGCCCGTTCGGTGCGCCCCAGTACCCGCGCGTCGGCAATTTCGGCGGGCGCGGGAAGATGGACAAGTGCACCTACTGCGCCGGCGGCCCGCAGCAGGATGGCTCGACGGTCGAGTACATCCAGTACGGCTCCAACCGCATCGCCGAGGGCAAGCTGCCGCTCTGCGCCGAGATGTGCTCCACCAAGGCCCTGCTGGCCGGCGATGGCGACATGATCGCGCAGATCTACCGTGAGCGCGTGCAGCGCCGCGGCTACGGCTCCGGCGCCTGGGGCTGGCGGACCGCCTATCGCCAGACGGTGGGTGCGTGATGCGCCGCCTCCTCCTCGCGCTCGCGCTGCTGGCCCCGCTGGCCGCGCAGGCGCAGCAGGCGGTCGCGCCTTCGCCCGCCATGCCGGCGCCGACCGGCCAGCCCAACCCGGGCCGGCCCGACGTGCAGGGCGGCGTGCCCGAGATGGGTGTCGGCCGCGGCGCCATGCCCGGCGGCAACCCGCCCACCACGACCGAGCGCGCGGCGCCGACCGGGACGCAGACCGCCCCGGCACCGCGCGCCGCCACGCCCACCCCGGTGGCGCCCATCGCGGCGCCCCCGCCCTTCACCGACCGCAACCTGCCGGATGCGGAGGAGATGGAACTCCAGCGCATCCTCCAGGGCGGGCGGATCGAGGGGCGCGTCTCCATCCCCGACCAGCGCTCGGCCAGCCTGGTGCAGCCGCAGGGGCGCGACTGGCGGGACTTCCACAACGTGACGCTCGCCTGGGTCGGCGGCATCGCGGTGGGCGGCATGCTCCTCGTGCTGGTGGCCTTCTTCCTCGGCCGCGGGCGCATCAGGATGGAGCACGGCTATGCCGGGCGCACCATCACCCGCTTCAACCTGCTGGAGCGGGCGAACCACTGGATGGTCGCCACCTCCTTCATCGTGCTGGGCCTGTCGGGGCTGAACCTCACCTTCGGGCGGCATATCCTGCTGCCGGTGATCGGGCCCTACGCCTTCGCCAACGTCTCGGCGTGGGGCAAGATCGCGCACAACTTCCTGGCCTTCCCCTTCACGCTGGGCATCGTGGTGATGCTGCTGCTGTGGGTGCGCGACAACATCCCGAACAAGCGCGACATCGAGTGGTTCAAGATGGGCGGCGGGCTGATCGGCAAGGGGCACCCGCAGGCCGGGCGCTTCAACGCCGGGCAGAAACTGGTGTTCTGGATCACCGTGCTGGGCGGGGCGCTGGTCGCCGTGTCTGGCTACTTCCTGATCTTCCCCTTCTGGGGCGGCACCACGGTGAACGACATGCAGCTGGCGCACATCGTGCACAGCGTCCTGTCGGTGCTGATGATCGCGGCGATGATCGCGCACATCTACATCGGCTCGATCGGCATGGAGGGCGCCTTCGACGCCATGGGCTCCGGCCAGGTGGACCTGAACTGGGCCAAGGAGCACCACGGCCTCTGGGTGGACGAGGAGCTGGCCAAGGCGCGGCAGGCGGTGCTGCCCGCCGGGGCGAGGCCCGCGGGCGACTGAACCATCAGAAAGGGGGCCTCCGGGCCCCCTTTCCTTTTCGGGGCGGGCTGCCCCTAATGCCTGCCATGCGGATCATCGGCCTGGCGGGATGGAGCGGCGCGGGGAAGACCACCCTGCTGGCGAAGCTCATCCCCGCCCTCACGGCGCGCGGCGTCGGCGTCTCGACGCTCAAGCATGCCCATCACCACTTCGACCTCGACCAGCCGGGCAAGGACAGCCACACCCACCGCGCGGCCGGCGCGCGGCAGGTGCTCATCGCCTCCGCCAACCGATGGGCGCTCATGAGCGAGCTGCGCGGCGCGCCCGAGCCGCCGCTGCGCGAGCTGCTCCGCAAGCTGGACCCGGTGGACCTCGTCATCGTCGAGGGCTTCAAGCGCGACACGCACCCGAAGATCGAGGTGCACCGCGCCGCCAACGGCAAGCCATGGCTGCATCCGGGCGACCCGCGCATCCTCTGCGTCGCCAGCGACGTGCCGCCGCCCGCCGGCGCGCCGCCGCACCTCGCGCTGGACGACGTGGACGCCATCGCCGCCGCCGCGCTGCGGCTGGCGGAGGCGCCCTGAGATGGCGCAGCTTTCCGACGACTGCTTCGCCTTCGGCGGCCCGCTGCTGTCGGTGGACGACGCGCAGGCGCTCATCCTCGCGCGCGTCAGGCCGCGGGGCGGCGCGGAGGAGGTGCCGCTGCGCGCCGCGCTCGGCCGGGTGCTGGCGAGGCCGCTGGTCGCGCCCCGTCCCCTGCCGCCCTTCTTCAACTCCGCGGTGGACGGCTACGCCTTCCGCCACGCCGACCTGGCGCCCCATGGCGACACCGCGCTGCGCCTGGAGGGCCGCGTGCCGGCCGGCGCCGCCGCCGCGCCGCTGGCCCCCGGCGCGGCCGCGCGCATCTTCACCGGCGCCCCGATGCCAGCCGGCGCCGACACGGTGATGATGCAGGAGGATGCGCGCATCGAGGGCGCCACGCTCCTCCTGCCCCCCGGCCTGAAGCCCGGCGCCAATGCCCGCCCGGCGGGCGAGGACGTCGCGCTGGGCGAGGAGGCGCTCGGCGGCGGCACCCGCCTGCGCGCGCCGGAAATCGGCCTGGCCGCCGCGCTGGGCTGCGCCACCCTGCCGGTGCGCCCCTTGCTGCGCGTCGGCGTCTTCTCCACGGGCGACGAGCTGGCCTCGCCCGGCAGCGCGCCCGGCCCGGCGCAGACCTTCGACAGCAACCGCTTCACCCTGCTGGCGCTGCTGGCCGCGCTGCCTTGCGCCGTCACCGACCTCGGCATCCTGCCCGATTACCGCGAGGCCACCGCGGCGGCGCTGCGCGCGGCGGCGGCGCGGCATGACCTGCTGCTGACCAGCGGCGGCGTCTCGACCGGCGAGGAGGACCATGTCCGCGCCGCCATCGAGGGCGCGGGGCGGCTGGTGTTCTGGCGGCTGGGCATCAAGCCCGGCCGGCCGGCGGCGATGGGCGTGGTGGACGGCACGCCGATGGTGGGGCTGCCCGGCAACCCGGTGGCCGCCGTCGTCACCTTCCTGCACCTGGCGCGGCCGCTGGTCCTGCGGCTGGCCGGCGCGGCGCCGGAGCCGCTGCGGCGCTTCGGCGCGGTGTCGGGCTTCGACTACCGCAAGAAGGCGGGGCGGCGCGAATACGTGCGCGTCACGCTCCACGACGACGCGGCCGGGCTGCGCGCGCAAAAATTCCCGCGCGAGGGGGCGGGGCTGCTGTCCAGCCTCACCCGGTCCCACGCCTTCGCGGAGCTGCCGGAGGACGTGACGCGGCTTGCGCCTGGCGACGCGATCGCCATCCTGCCCTTCGACAGCCTGTTCTGACCGGGGAAAACGACGATGGGCGTGCAGATCACCACCGAGGGCGCGATCCGCATCCTGCGCCTCGACCGGCCGGAGAAGAAGAACGCGCTGACCCAGGCCATGTATACCACGCTCGCCGAGGCGCTGCGCGAGGCGGATGCCGACCCCGCGGTGCGGGTGGTGCTGCTGGCGGGCGGCACGGACTTCACCGCCGGCAATGACCTCGCCGATTTCGCCGGGACGCGCGGCGAGGGGCCATCCGCCGCCTTCCGCTTCCTCGACGCGCTGCGCGGCTTCGGCAAGCCGCTGGTGGCGGCGGTGCGCGGCCACGCGGTGGGCATCGGCACCACCATGCTGCTGCATTGCGACGCGGTGGTGGCGAGCGGCACGGCCAAGCTGCTGATGCCCTTCACCAAGCTGGGGCTGGTGCCGGAGGGCGGCTCCTCGCTGCTGCTGGCGCGGCGCGTCGGCGCGGCCCGCGCCCGCTGGTGGCTCCTGGCCAGCGCGCCGGTCAGCGGCGCCGAGGCCGCCGAGGCCGGGCTGGCGACGCTGGCCGTGCCGGATGACCAGGTGGAGGAACGCGCCCGCGCCATGGCCGAAACCCTGGCCGCCCTGCCGCCGGAATCCCTGCGCGACACCAAGCGCCTCCTCCGCGCGCCCGACGAGGCGGCGCTGGACGCGGCGATGGCCGCGGAGGCCACGGCCTTCCGTGAGCGGCTGAACGGCGCGGAGGCGCAGGCGATCTTCCAGGCCTTCCTCAGCCGGAAGGCGTGATGATGACGCGGCCCGCGGAGCGGCGGGCCGCCACCTCCGCCATCGCCTCGCGGAACTGGTGCAGGGGGAAGCGCGCATGCACCATCGGGCGCAACCTGCCATCGCCCCACCAGCCCGCCAGCTGGTTCCACAGGGCGCGCACCCGCGGGGCATGGGCGGCGCGGTTGTCGCCCGGCGACCAGCCGATGTAGGTGCCCCAGTTCAACCCGGCCACCGCGATGTTCTTCAGCAGCAGGATGTTCGCCGGCACGGTCGGGATGTGGCCCTCCACGTAGCCCAGCGTCACCAGCGTGCCGCCGTCGCCCAGGCAGCGCAGCGATTCGTCGAAGCTGTCGCCGCCCAGCACGTCCAGCACGCACGCCACCCCGCCCGTGGCCGCGCGCACCGCGTCGCGGAAGGGCAGGGCGCTGTCCAGCACCAGGTCGGCGCCGCGCTCGTGCAGTAGCGCGTGCTTGGCCGCCGCCGCGCGGGCGACGACGCGGCAGCCCAGCGCCTTCGCCACCTCCACCCCGGCCAGCCCCACGCCGCCGGCCGCGCCGTGCACCAGCACCCAGTCGCCGGGCCCCACCCGCCCGCGCCACATCAGGGCCGAGGCCGCGGTGGGGTAGGAAATGGGTATCGCCACCCCGGCCAGCGGGTCCGGCACGCCGGGCGGGATGGGGGTGCAATGGATGGCGTCGGCCACCGCCTCCTCGGCCAGCCCGCCCCAGTCCAGCACCGCGAAGACGCGCGTACCGGCGGGGAGCGGGCCTTCCAGCACGGTGCCCACCACCTCGGTGCCCGGGGTGAAGGGAAGGGGCGGGCGGCGCTGGTACTTGCCCTGCACGACGAGCTGCGCGGCGAAGGACACGCCCACCGCCTCCACCTTCAGGCGCACGGCGCCGGGGCGCAGGGCGGGGGGCGCCACCTCGCGCAGCTCCAGCGCGTCCCACGGGCGCCAGGATTCGCAGACCACGGCCTTCATGCGCGCAATGCTCCCTTGCCGGGGCCCAGCAATGCCAGGGCCACCAGCGCCACGGTCCAGAAGGCCGGGTATTCCCAGCCGCCATTCGGGTAGGTGTAGAGCCAGCCGTTCGGGAACTGGTGCCAGGTGATGCCGGCCATCAGCGCCGCCAGCGCCGGCGCCACCAGCCGCACGCCCACCCCCAGCAGCAACAGGAGCCCGCCCAGGCTTTCGGCGGCGATCACCACCCAGCCGAACCACCAGGGGTAGCCCTGGGCGGCGAACCACGGGATGACGTGCTGCGGCCCGGCCTGCACCAGCTTCCACAGCACCCCGTGGGCCAGGAACATCGTCCCCATCGCCACGCGCAGCAGGGTGGCGGCCCATTCGGCGCGCCCGTTCATTCGCCCTTGATCCCCGCCTCGCGCACCAGCCGGCCCCAGCGGTCGAACTCCGCCTGCACGAAGCGGGCGAACTCCTCGGGCGGCGGCACGGTGCGGATGGCGCCCATGGCGGCCAGCCGCGCGGCGTGCTCGCCTTGCGCCAGGCCGCGGGCAAGCGCCGCCTGCATCCGCGCCGCCACGGCAGGCGGCAGGCCCTTCGGTCCCCAGAGGCCGTACCAGGTGGTGATCTCGTAGCCCGGCACGCCGGCCTCGGCCACGGTCGGCCAGTCCGGGTGCTCGGGCAGGCGCTGCGCGGTGGAAACGGCGAGCGCCCGCAGCCGCCCCTCGCGGATGTGGCCCGCGCTGCTGGCCAGGCTGTCGAACATCACGTTCACCCGGTCGGCCAGCAGGTCGGTGAGGGCGGGGCCGGAGCCGCGATAGGGGACGTGGGTGAGGTCCACCCGGCCCAGCAGCTTGAACAGCTCCCCCGCCAGGTGCGGCGCCCCGCCGATGGAGGAGGAGGCGTAGGTCAGCGGCCGGGCGCGCGCCGCCGCCAGCAGGCCGGCGACGTCGCGGATCGGCGAGGCGGCTGGCACCACCACCACCAGCGGCACCTTCGCCAGCTCGGTGACGGGCGTGAAGTCGCCGATGGGGTCGAAGGGCTGCGGCTGGAGGTGCGGGACGATGACGTGGGCAGAGGCGTTCACCATGAAGGTGGTGCCGTCAGGTGCGGCGCGCGCCACCTCGCCGGCGCCGATGGCGCCCGATGCGCCGGCGCGGTTCTCGACCATCGCGGGCACCGGCAGGGCCGCCGCGGCGACCCGCCCCACCAGGTCGGTTGGCCCCCCGGGCGGATAAGGCACGACGAAGCGGATGGTGCGCGTGGGCCACTCTTGCGCGACCGCGGGCATGGCCAGCGGCAGCAGCAGCGCCGCGCGGCGGGTGGTTCGCATGGACATTCCCCTTGTTCCCGGCAGGATAGGTTCGACGGAAGGGAAACGCCAATGCCTGGACCCTATGAGGGCCTGTTCGTGCTGGACGCCGCGCAGGGCATCGCCGGCCCGTATTGCGGCATGCTGCTGGCCCAGGCCGGCGCCCGCGTGGTGAAGCTGGAGCCGCCGAAGGGCGACTGGTCGCGCGGCCTGTCCACGCGCAACGGGAGCCACAGCGTGATGCACACCGTCTTCAACCGCGGCAAGGAGGCCGTGGTGCTCGACCTCGCGGACCCTGCCGGCCAGGCGCAGGCGGCGAAGCTGGCCGCGCGCGCCGACGTGCTCATCGAGGCGTTCCGCCCCGGCGTGGCCGCGCGCATCGGCCTGGGGCCGGAGGCGGCGAAGCCCGATGCCGTCTGCATCTCCGTCTCCGGCTTCGGCCAGACGGGGCCGCTGCGCGAACGGCCCTGCACCGACGGCGTGGCCCAGGCCTATGCCGGGATGGCCGCCTGCAACCTGGGCGCCGACGGCATCCCGCACCGCCTGCCGACCCTGCCGGTGGACGTCTTCACCGGGCTTTCCGCCTTCGCCGCCTGCCAGTCGGCGCTGGTCGAGCAGGCGCGCGACCGGCGCGAGGGCGCGCCGCCGCGCCGCCGCCACCTGGACGTGGCGCTGATCGGGGCCGCCGCCGCGCTGCTGGCGCTGCCCATCGCGGAATCCGGCCTCACCGGCCGTGTCCCGGCCGAGCTGAACGTCCCCGCCGGCACCTATCAGGGCAGCGACGGCGCCTGGCTGATGCTGGCCCTGGTGCGCGAGGAGGAGTGGCAGTCCCTGTGCCGCGTCATCGGCCGCGCGGAATGGCTGGAGGATCCGCGCTTCCTCCGCTTCGCCGACCGCGCCGCCAACAAGCCGGCGTTGTTGGAGGAATTGCGCGCCCATTTCGCCACCCGCCCCGCCGCCGAGTGGGTGGCGCTGCTGCAAGGCGCGCGGCTGCTGTGCGACCGGGTGAACTCCCCGCTGGACTTCCTGGCCGAGCCGCATGTGCAGGCCATCAACGCCGCGCCGCTGATGGACCAGCCCGGGCTGGGCGCCATGCCGGTGCCGGCCATCCCCGGCATCGGCCCCTGGACGGCGCCCGCCCCGGCCCTTGGCGAGCACACCGCGCGGGTGCTGGCCGAACTCGCGCCCCTGTGACGGCACCGGCGCCATGCCCATGTGGACGGCATGCGCCGCAAGCCCCCCGCCAATCCCTTCGCCGCCCATGCCTGGCTCGCCGAGGCGGGGTGGGTGTTCATGATGCACAGCGCCCAGCTCTGGGCCAACCCGGCCAAGGCCGGCGCGCGCCTCGCCGCCCTGGGCGCCGAGAAGAACCGCGCCTTCGCCGAGGGCGCGATGAAGGCCGGGCTGGCGGCGATGCGCGGCGCGCAGCCGGCGGCGGTGGCGGCGGCCGCGGTGGCGCCGGCGCGCGGGCGCGTGCGGGCCAATGCGCGCCGGATCATCAAGGGTTAGGGCGGGCGATGCCCCGACACCGCCGCCCCCGCGCCGCGCGGCATCGCCAGGAAGCCCGGCACCGCGGCCAGCACCACCAGCGCCGCCACCACGAAGGCGGCGGTGAAGTCCGCCGGCACCAGCGCACCTTCGCCTCGCCAGTGGCGTGACGCCTCCAGGCTGGTCGTCGCCAGCACCACCGCCACCGCGCCCGGCATCTGCTGCGCCATGCCGTAGAAGCCGGTGCCGGCGGACAGCCGCGCCTTGGGCAGGTCCGCGAAGGCCAGGGTGTTCAGCGCGGTGAAGTTCAGCGACCGTGCCAGCCCGCCCAGCGCCAGCACGGCGAAGATCGCGGCCACCGGCCAGGCGGGCGTGAACAGCGCCCCCGCCGCCACCCCCAGCGCCGCCAGCACCGTGTTGCCCACCAGCGTGGCGCGGAAGCCGAAGCGGCGCAGGATCGGCCGGGCCAGCGGCTTCATGGCGAAGGCGCCCAGCGCGGTGGCGAAGGTGACCAGCCCGGCCTCCGTCGCGCCCCAGCCGAAGCCGACCTGGAGCAGCATGGGCACCAGGAAGGGCACCGCCCCCGCGCCGGTGCGGAACAGCGACCCCGCCAGGGTGGCGGCGCGGAACCCCGGCTCCTGCAACAAGGACAGGTCCAGCGCCGGCCGCGCCGCGCGGCGCATGTGGCGCAGCGCCAGCACGCCGAGCGCGACGCCGGCCGCCAGCAGCACTTCCGGCCACCAGGGGGGCAGCACGCCGCGCCCCACCGTCTCCAGCCCCGCCATGAAGGCGGCCAGCGCGCCGCCCAGCAGCAGCAGGCCGCGGATGTCCGGCGGCCCAGGGTCGCGCAGTTCCGAGGGGGGGATCTTCCACGCCACCAGCGCCAGCCCCAGCACGGCCACCGGCACGTTGATGAAGAACACGCTGCGCCAGCCGAACAGGTCGGTCAGCAGGCCCCCCAGCGGCGGGCCGGAGATGGGGCCGAGCATGGCTGGCATGGTCAGCCAGGTCATCGCCGTCAGCATCTCCTCCTTGCGGATGGAGGAGAGGAGGAGGAGGCGCCCGACGGGCACCATCATCGCGCCCCCCAGCCCCTGCACCACGCGCCACCACACCAGCGCGCCCAGCGAATCCGACAGCCCGCACATGGCGGAGGCGAGGCCGAACAGCGCGATCGCCAGCAGGAACACCCGCTTGGCCCCGAAGCGGTCGGCGATGAAGCCCGAGACCGGGATGAACACCGTCAGCGCCACCAGGTAGGCGGTGATGGCCACGCCGAGCCGCGCGGGGTCCTCGCCCAAGTCGCGCGCCATGGAGGGCAGGGCGGTGACGACGGCCGAGCTGTCCAGGTTCTGCATGAACAGGGCGGAGGCCACGATGGCGGCGGTGGCGCGCGTGCTGGGCATGAGGGGAAGCCTAGCGCGGCCCGCGGCGCGCCGTCAGGGCACGGGGTGTTACGACGTTGCAAGCCGGTGCGTTTCGCGGCATGGGCCTGGGCATGATCCTGCTCACCCCCGGCCCCGTGCAGACCCACCCCGACGTGCGCGCGGCGATGAACGCCGACGTCGCGCCCTGGAACGAGGGCTTCCGCCCGGTCTACGAGCGCATCCGCCGCCGCCTGCTGGCGATCGCCGGCGGGGTGGAGGGCACGCATGCCGTGCTGCCCCTGCAAGGTGCCGGCCACATGCTGCTGGAAGCCGCCATCCGGACCTATGTCCCGCCCGGCGGCACCGTGCTGATCCCCGCCAACGGCGAATACGCCCGCCGCCTGGCCCGGCTGGCGCGCGAGAGCGGGCGCGTGTTGGTGGAGCTGCCGCTGCCCGACACGCGCGGTGCCCGCGCCGACGAGGTGGCTGCGGCCCTGGCCGCCCACCCCGAGGCCACGCACCTCGCCCTGGTGCAGAGCGAGACGGGCAGCGGCATCGTGAACGACCCTGCCGCCATCGGCGCGGCGGTGCGCGCGGCGGGGCGGCGGATGATCCTGGACTGCGTCTCGGCCTTCGGCGCGCTGCCGCTGGACGTGGCGGCGATGCCGGAGCTGGACGTGGCCTGCTTCACGGCGAACAAGTGCCTGGAGGGGATGCCCGGCTTCGGCTTCGCCGTGGCGCGGCTGGACCGGCTGATGCAGTGCGGCGGCAATGCGCGCTCCTGGTCGCTGGACCTGTGCGACGTGTGGCACAACACGCAGGTGAACGGCTGGGGATCCATGCGCTTCACCGGGCCGGTGCAGGCGCTGCTGGCGCTGGACGTGGCGCTGGACCGCTTCGACGCCGAGGGCGGGCGCGAGCCGCGCCTCGCGCGCTACCGGACAAACGCCGCGCGGCTGCATGCGGGCATCGCCGCGCTGGGCGTGCGCCCCTACCTGGACGCCGCCGAGCAGGGGCCGATCGTCGTCACCTTTCACCAGCCGGCGGGGCTGGATTTTCCGCGCTTCATCGAGGCGCTGGCGCGGCACGGGCTGGCGATCAGCGCCTACTTCACGACGGAGGCGCCGAGCTTCCGGGTGGGCGCCATCGGCTGCGTCGGTTTGGTGGAGATCGAGGGCGCGATCGCGGCCATCGGTGCAGCGCTGCGCGAGATGGGGCTGGCGCGCGCCGCGTGAGGCGTCAGTAATGCCCGCAGTGCTCAAGGAAGAAACCATCGGGCGGTTCCACATGGTCATACGCCCGGACCGGTGCCCCGCGGGAGTCCAGCCGCAGGACTGACAGGCAGATAGGCGGCGCACTGTCGTTCCATACCGAACCCGGTCCGCAGGCTGCCTTCCCCATGGATGGTTCGCCATGACACCTCGATCATCGAGTCCCGACCGCGCGGCCGCAGCCCGCTGACTTGCACCGTCCGGGTGTAGCCCGCCGGACCGAATCGTGGCCTGAGCTCCCGCTCACGCCCATCGAGCCGGACGGAGAGCGCGAGCAGAGGCGTGTCCGCCACGATGACCAAGGTGGTGTCCAACGGCTCGAAGATCGTCTCCAGCACATCCATGCAGCCGCGCATCAGGAGGGCCGTGACGAGCACCAGGAGGAAGAATTGCAGCTCGCGCACGAAACCACTCCGCCCTGATGAAAAGAACAATACAGAAACATCGTCGGAAATGTCAACCCTTCCCGCCACGGGCCGATGCGCTACCATCCCGCAACAAAAGGGAGGTCCGACGACCATGCTGCGCGGCCTGATGCAGGAGCATCCGCTCCTCGTCTCATCCATCCTCGCCCATGCGGCGAAGCATCACCCGGGCGCGAAGATCGTCGCCGCCACGCCCGATGGCGCGCGCGAGCGCACCACCTGGCCCGGCGTGCAGCAGGAGGCGAAGCGCATTGCCCAGGCGCTCGCCCGCCGCGGGGTGCAGGGGGGCGAGCGCATCGCCACGCTGGGCTGGAACTGCCAGCATCACCTGGCGCTCTACTACGCCGTCTCCGGCATGGGCGCGGTGCTGCACACGGTCAACCCGCGCCTCTTCGCCGACCAGATCGCGTATATCCTGGAGGACGCGCAGGACACGCACCTTTTCGTGGACCCCTCCGTGCTGCCCGCGGTCACCGCGGTGGCCGACCGGCTGCCGAAGTCGCTGCGCGCCGTCATCCTGATGCGCGACGCGCCCCTGCCCGACCTGCCCTGCGAGGTGCTGACGCTCGACGCCCTCATCGCCGGCGAGGATGGCGGCATGGCGTGGCCGGCGCTGGACGAGCGCGCGGCCTCCTCGCTCTGCTACACCTCGGGCACCACCGGCATGCCCAAGGGCGTGCTGTACTCGCACCGCTCCACCGTGCTGCACGCCATGGCGGCGGTGCAGCCGGACGTGTTCGCCCTCGGTGCGCTGGACGTGTCCATGCCCGTGGTGCCGATGTTCCACGTCAACGCCTGGGGCATCCCCTATGCCGCGCCGATGGTCGGCGCCTCCATGGTGCTGCCCGGCCCGCGGCTGGACCCCGCAAGCCTCTTCGCGCTGTTCGAGGAGGAGGGCGTCACCGCCTCGGCCGGCGTGCCGACGATCTGGACGATGCTGCTGCAATGGCTGCGCGCCGACCCTGCGCGGCGCTTCACGCAGCCGCCGCGCCTGGTCGTCGGCGGCACGGCGTTGCCAGTCGCCGTCACCGAGGGCTTCCTGAAGGAATACGGCGTGGAGATCCTGCACGCCTGGGGCATGACGGAGATCAGCCCACTCGGCTCCGTCAACGCCCGCAAGGCGGAGAACGCCGATTGGGACCAGGACCGCTTCCTCGCCTACAGCCGCAAGCAGGGCCGGCCCCAGTTCGGCGTGGACCTGCGCGTGCGCGACGCCGAGGGGCGCGAGATCGCCCATGACGACCTGGCCTTCGGCGAGCTGGAGGTGCAAGGCCACTGGACGGCCGCCGGCTACTTCAACCACGAGCGCGACCCGGCGGTGACCGGTGACGGCTGGTTCCGCACCGGCGACGTGGTGACGGTGGACGCGCTGGGCTCCATCGAGATCGTGGACCGCGCGAAGGACGTCATCAAGTCCGGCGGCGAGTGGATCAGCTCCATCACGCTGGAGAACCTGGCGATGGCGCATCCGGACGTGCAGCTCGCCGCCGCCATCCCCGTGGCGCACCCGAAATGGGACGAGCGGCCGCTGCTGGTGGTGGTGCCCCGCCCCGGCACGAACCCGACGCCCGAGAGCATCCTGGCCACGCTGGAGGGCAAGGTGGCGAAGTGGTGGATGCCCGACGCGGTGGAGTTCGTGGAAAGCCTGCCGATGACCGCCACCGGCAAGCTGTGGAAGGCCGAGCTGAAGAAGCGCTTCAAGGACTACGTGCTGGAGAAGGACACCGTTCGATGATCGTGGACCTGCGCATCTACACCTGCCTGCCCAACCGCATGGCCGATTTCGTGAAGCTGTACGAGGAGAAGGCCTGGCCGCTCCAGCTCAAGTACCTCGGCCGCTGCCTGGGCTGGTACACCACCGTGGAGGGCGCGCTGAACACCGTGGTCCACCTCTGGGGCTACGACAGCCAGGCGGACCGCGAGGCGCGGCGCAACGCCATGGCGGCGGACCCGGCCTGGGGCGCCTACCTGAAGGCGGCGGCCGAGGGCGGCATGCTGGTGAAGATGGAGAACCGGCTGCTGAAGCCGGCCGCCCACTTCACGGCGCTGGGGGCAGCCGCGCCGAACGGCGGATGACCAGCCGGCCGCGCAGCAGCACCGCCTCGTCCGGCGTGTCCGGGCGGGCGATGCGCGCGGCCAGCAGGTCCAGCCCGCGCGCCACCATGGCCGCCACCGGCTGCTCGTAGCTGGTGATGGCGTAGGGCGGGCGCGCGGCGTCGGGGATGCTGTCGAAGCCGGTGACGGAGATGTCCTTCGGCACGCGCAGCCCCGCCGCACGCAGCGCATCCATCGCGCCCATCGCGATGATGTCGCTCACCGCGAAGACGCAGTCGGGGCGGCGCTTCTGCGGCATCGCGGCGATGGCCTCGCCCGCCGCCCAGCCGCCCTCGTAGGTGGATCGGCCGTCGAAGCGCGCCGCCACCTCGGCCTTCCTGCCCGCGAAGGCCTCGGTGAAGCCGCGCTCGCGGTCCAGCCCGTTGGAGGAGGCGCCGCCGGTGTGGATGACGGCGGCGCGGCGGTGCCCGCCCGCGCGCAGGAAGCGCGCCATCTCGCGCCCGCCCTCCTCGTTGTCGCAGGAGGCGGCGGAGGCGTGCAGGCGCGGCACGCGGTTGATCATCACCACCGGCACGCCGCTGCGCGCGCAGACCTCGGCGGCACGCGAGGACATGTCGGCCGAGGTGACGAGGCAGCCATCGACCCGGTATTGCAGCAGCGCCTCCGCCGTGCGGTCCTCGATCGGGCCAGGGCCGGCGTGCAGGATCAGCAGGCGCATGGCGCGCGCCGCCGCCTGCTGCACCACCTCCTCCAGCAGGGCGGCGTAGAAGGGGTTCGTGGCCGGCCCCAGCACCAAGCCGAGGAGGCCGGTGCGGCCCGACGACATGGCGCGGGCCAGGATGTCGGGCTGGTAGCCCGCCTCCTGCGCCAGGGCGGCGATGCTGGCGCGCAGCCTGGCCGAGATGCGCGCATCCCCCTTCAACGCGCGCGAGACGGTGGAGATGGAGACGCCGGCCGCCGCCGAGAGGCTGGACAAGGTGGGGCGCGGGCGGTGGGGGGCATCCTCCATCCCCGCCGCGGTAGCACTTCGCGGCCTGCTTGTGCAAACGCTTGCACGGATGGCTGCGCGTCTCTAGCCTGCCTCCAACGAACACGGAGGAAACGCGGCGATGGATGCTGCGCGTCAGATCACCATGGTGGGCTTCCTGCAGGCCCAGAACTGCTCCATCGCGCCCGGCTCCTGGCGCCACCCCGCCAACCCGATGGACTTCCTGACGCCGGACTACTTCCAGCGCATCGGCCGCGTGCTGGAGGAGGGGAAGTTCCAGCTCGCCTTCTTCGACGACCGCCTGGCGATGCCCGACATCTACGGGCGCGACCACCGCGAGGCGGTGGAGAACGGCATCCGCGTGGTGAAGATGGACCCGGCCACCATCCTGTCCTTCATCGCCGGCGCCACCTCGCGCCTCGGGCTGGGGGCGACCTATTCCACCACCTACTACGAGCCCTTCCACGTCGCGCGCCTCTTCGCGACGCTGGACCTGATGACGAAGGGCCGCGCCGCCTGGAACATCGTCACCTCGCTGAACGACAGCGAGGCGGCGAATTTCGGCAAGAGCGAGCACCTGGAGCACGACCTGCGCTACGACCGCGCCGACGAGTTCGTCGAGGTGGTGATGGGTCACTGGGACAGCTGGGAGGATGGCGCGATCATCGGCGACAAGGCCAGCGGCCGCTTCGCCGATGGCAACCGGGTGCACGCGCTGAACCATTCGGGGCAGTTCTTCAAGTCGAAGGGCCCGCTGCCGGTGCCGCGCTCGCCGCAGGGCCACCCGGTGCTGATCCAGGCCGGGCAATCCGGCCGCGGCCGCCAGTTCGCGGGCCGCTGGGGCGAGCTGATCTTCGTCATCTACCCCAACCTGGAGAACGGCAAGAAGCAGTATGCCGAGCTGAAGGCCGCGGTGGCCGAGGCCGGGCGCGACCCGGAGAAGGTGAAGGTCGCCCCCGCCTGCTACGTCTGCGTGGGCGAGACGCGCGCGGCGGCGGAGGCGAAGCGCGACTTCGTGCTGTCGCTGAGCAAGCCGGTGGACGGTCTGGTGCTGCTGTCGGAGGCGACCAACTTCGACTTCGCCTCCAAGGACCTGGACAGCGAGTTCACCGAGGCCGAGCTGAAGCGCATCTCCTGGACCGGGTTCAAGGACCGGGTGATCTCGCTTTCCGGCAAGGCCAACCCGACGGTGCGCGACTTCGTGCATTTCTCCGGCCGCGGCACGATCAAGGAATTCCCGATCTTCTGCGGCACGCCCACCGACGTGGCCGACCAGATGGAGGAATGGTTCACCGCCCGCGCCTGCGACGGCTTCGTGCTGGTGGCCACCCAGATGCCCGGCGCCTTCGAGGATTTTTGCCGCCTCGTGGTGCCGGAGCTGCAACGCCGCGGCCTCTACCATCGCGATTATGAGGGAGAGACGCTGCGCGAGAACCTGGGGCTGGAGCGCCCCGCGGCCGGCGCCTGGCGCCGCTGAGGCAGCATCGGGCGGCGTCCGCCGCTCACTGCGCCTCCGCGGCCTCGATCGCCGCCGCCTGCGCGAGCACGCGGCGGGCGGCATGGACGATGGGGTAGTCGATGAAGGCGCCATCCAGCGCGATGGAGGCGATGCCCTGGGCCTCCGCCTCCTCGAAGGCCGTCACGACGCGCCGGGCACGCTCCACCTGGGCGGGGGAGGGGCCGAAGGCGCGGTTGGCGGCCTCCAGCTGGTCCGGGTGGATGCACAGCTTGCCGGCGAAGCCGAGCTGCCGGCCGCGCTCGACGGACAGGCGGAAGCCCTCGGCATCCTTCAGGTCGGTCCAGACCGTGTCCACCGGCGCCTCCAGCCCGGCGGCGCGGGAGGCGAGCACGCAATGGGCGCGGTGCGGCAGCAGCTCCTCCTCACCGCGCGTCCAGGCGAGGCCGAGGTCCAGCGTGAAGTCGCCGGCGCCGAAGGCCACGCGGCGGGTGCGCCGCGCGGCGCGGGCGATGGCTTCCAACGCCAGCATGCCGGCTGCCGTCTCGATGATCGGCAGCAGCTCGAGCGTGCCGTCCGCCATGCCGGCCTCGCGCTCCAGCGCGCCCACCAACCATTCGGCGGTGGCGAGTTCGGCCGCCGATTCCACCTTCGGCAGCACGATGCCGTCCAGCCCCGGCCGCACCACGGCCACCAGGTCGGCATGGGCCCATCGGGTGGACAGCGCGTTGACGCGGATGAACAGGCGCCCGCGCCGCGGCAGGGCGATGGCGGCCTGGGCCGGCGCGCGGGCGGCCTCCTTCTCGGAGGCGGCGACGGCGTCCTCCAGGTCCAGGATCACCGCGTCGGCGGGGAGGGACAGCGCCTTCTCCGCCCGGCGCGGGTGGTTGGCGGGGGCGAAGAGCATGCTGCGCAGCGGCGCGCCTGTCATGGATGGTTCCTTCCCGGGGCCGGGGCGGCCGATGGCGCAGGACAGGATTCACCCGCCGCCGCCGCCCGGCAAGCCCTTCCGCCGCGGGCGCGGGGGCGGTAGGACGGGCCACCATGAACGACATGCCCGAGGGCGCGTCCGCCCGCTACGACTTCGCCGCCGCCGAGCCCCGCTGGCAATCCGCCTGGGAGGATGCGCGCTGCTTCGCCGTGCCCGACGTGCCGCCCGCCGGCGCGCGCAAGTACTACGTGCTGGAGATGTTTCCCTACCCCTCCGGCAAGATCCACATGGGGCATGTCCGCAACTACACGCTGGGCGACGTGGTGGCCCGCTACAAGCGCGCCCGCGGCCACCTGGTGATGCACCCGATGGGCTGGGACGCCTTCGGCCTGCCGGCCGAGAACGCGGCGCGCGAGCGCGGCGTGCACCCGGGCGAATGGACCTACGCCAACATCGCCGCCATGCGGGCCGAGCTGAAGCGCATGGGCCTGTCCCTGGAATGGGACCGCGAGTTCGCCACCTGCGACCCCGAATACTACGGCCAGCAGCAGCGCCTGTTCCTGGAGTTCATGCGGGCCGGGCTGGTGGAGCGCAAGGAAAGCTGGGTCAACTGGGACCCGGTGGACGGCACGGTGCTGGCCAACGAGCAGGTGATCGACGGCCGCGGCTGGCGCTCCGGCGCGCCGGTCGAGAAGAAGAAGCTGTCGCAGTGGTTCTTCTCCATCACGAAGTTCGCCCCCGACCTGCTGGCGGCACTGGACGGCCTGGACCGCTGGCCCGAGCGGGTGAAGCTGATGCAGGCCAACTGGATCGGCCGCAGCGAGGGCGCGCGCGTGCGCTTCGCCATGGCGGAGGCGGTGGACGGCGTGGCGGAGGTCGAGGTCTTCACCACCCGGCCCGACACGCTGTTCGGCATGTCCTTCCTGGCGGTGGCCGCCGAGCACCCGCTGGCCGCCGCCGCCGCGGCGCGCGACCCGAAGGCCGCCGCCTTCATCGCCGAATGCCGCGCGCTGGGCACCAGCGAGGCCGCGATCGAGCAGGCGGAGAAGCAGGGCTTCGACACCGGCTTCCGGGTGTGCCACCCCTTCACCGGGCAGGAATACCCGGTGTGGATCGCCAATTTCGTGCTGATGGAATACGGCACCGGCGCCATCTTCGGCTGCCCCTGCGGCGACCAGCGCGACCTGGACTTCGCGCGCAAGTACGGCCTGCCGGTGCCGCAGGTGGTGATGCCGCGCGGCGCGGACCCCGCCACCTTCGCGGTCGGCACCGAGGCCTTCACTGATGACGGCGTCATCATCAACAGCGCCTTCCTGGACGGGCTGGGCGTGGCCGAAGGCAAGCGCGCCGCCATCGCGGAGCTGGAGCGCCTGGGCGCCGGCCAGGGCGTGACGAACTGGCGCCTGCGCGACTGGGGCGTGTCCCGCCAGCGCTACTGGGGCTGCCCGATCCCGGTGATCCACTGCGACGGTTGCGGCGCCGTGCCGGTGCCGGACGACCAGCTGCCCGTGGTGCTGCCGCAGGACGTGGACTTTTCCCGCCCCGGCAACCCGCTGGACCACCACCCCACCTGGAAGCACGTTCCTTGCCCGCGCTGCGCCAAGCCGGCGCGGCGCGAGACGGACACCTGCGACACCTTCGTGGACAGCTCCTGGTACTTCGCCCGCTTCTGCTCGCCCCGCGCGCAGCAGCCCATCCTGCGCGAGGCCGCTTCCTGGCTGCCGGTGGACCAGTACATCGGCGGGATCGAGCACGCGATCCTGCACCTGCTCTACGCCCGCTTCTTCACCCGCGCGCTGCACGGCATGGGCGCGCTGCCCACGCCGGAGCCTTTCGCCGGCTTGTTCACCCAGGGCATGGTGACCCACGCCTCCTTCCGCGCCGCCGATGGCCGCTGGCTCTACCCCGGCGAGGTGTCGCTCGACGCCGAGGGGAACGCGACGGAGACGGCGACGGGCGCCGCCGTGGCGATCGGCCGCGGCGAGAAGATGTCCAAGTCTAAGAACAACACGGTGGATCCCGGCGCCATCATCGCCCGCTACGGCGCCGACACCGCGCGCTGGTTCATCCTGTCCGACAACCCGCCGGAGCGGGACATGGAGTGGTCGGAATCCGGCGTGCAGGGCGCCTTCCGCTTCACCCAGCGCGTCTGGCGCCTGGTCGCCAACCTGGCCGAGGTCGACGCGCCGGACGAGGCCGCGGGACGCAAGCTGCGGCAGGCGACGCATCGCGCCATCGCGGCGGTGACGGATGCCTGGGAGGGCTTCGCCTTCAACGTCGCCGTGGCGCGCCTGCACGAGCTGGCCAACGCCATCGCCGACGCTGCCCGCGCCCCGCTGGCCGCGCGGCAGGAAGCGCTCGAGGCGCTGCTGCGCCTCGCCGCCCCCGCCATGCCGCACCTGGCGGAGGAGGCGATGGCCCGCCTGCGCCCCGGCGCCGCCCTGGTGGCGACGATGCCCTGGCCCGAGGCCGACCCCGCGCTGCTGAAGGCGGAGACGGTGACCCTGGCCGTGCAGGTGCTGGGCAAGCTGCGCGCCACCATCGAGGTGCCGGCCGATGCCGACGAGGCGACGATCTTCGCGCTCGCCGAGGCAGAGGAGAACGTGAAGCGCGCGCTGGACGGCAAGCCGGTCCGCAAGCGCATCCACGTGCCGGGGCGGGTGGTGAACCTTGTCGCGTAGGGCGCTGCTCGGCGCGCTGGTCCTCGGCGGCTGCGGCTTCCGCCCGGTCTACGGCCCCGATGGCGGCGGGCGCGCACCGGCCGCCGTTTCCGCCGCATCGGGCGCCGAGCTGGCGTCGGTGCGGGTGGGCCCGATGCCCGAGCGCACCGGCCAGCAGTTCCGCCGCCTCCTCCAGCGCAGCTTGGAGGGGCGCGCGCCCGGCACGCCCTCCCGCTACCTCCTGTCCGTGTCCCTGGCGCAGGAGGTGGAGCCGCTGGGCTTCCGGCAGGACGGCACCATCACCCGCGTCCGCATCGTGGTGAACGCCGACTGGGTGCTGTCCACCGAGACCGACGCGCCGGAGGTGGTCGAGCGCGGGCGCGCGCGCACCCTGGACAGCTTCAACATCCCCGACCTGCAGTTCTACGCCTCCGAGATCTCCGCCGAGGCCACCCAGGGGCGGCTGCGCGAGGAGCTGTCCGAGCGCATCGTGCAGGGCGTCGCCATCGCCCTGGCGCGCCGCCGCCCGGCCTGATGGCCGCGAAGCTCGATCCGCGCCGGCTGGCGGCCTTCCTCCAGGGGCCGCCGGCGGATTGCCGCGTCGTCCTCCTGGTCGGCGACGACGAGGGGCTGGTGAGCGAGCGCGCCGCCGCCCTGGTGCGCGCCGTGGCGGGCGAGGACCCGATGTGCCGGGAGGAGGCGGGCCGCGAGGCGCTGCGCGACGCCGGCACGCTCGCCGCCCTGGCCGCCGCCCAGCCGCTGATGGGCGGGCGCGTCGCCGTGCGGGTGCGCGACGCGAAGGATGGCTGGGCCGAGGCGGCGAAGGCGGCGCTTGCCGGCCCCGGCCCCGGGCTGGTGGTGATGGAGGGCGCGGGCCTGCCCGGCCGCTCCAGGCTGCGCGCCGCGGTGGCGGACCACCCGGCCGGCGCCGTGATCGAATGCTACGCCGAGCGGGGGCGCGAGCTGGCCGCCTCCATCGGCCGCATCCTGGCCGAGCTGGGCGCGCAGGCGGAGCCCGAGGCGCTGGACTGGCTGGCCGAGCGCGCCGGCGAGGACCGCATGGCCATGCGCCGCGCCCTGGAGGTGCTGGCCCTGCACGCGGAACCCGGCGCGCGCATCGCCGCCGAGGACGCGATGGCCGTGCTGGGCGAGGGCTCGCTGCTGGACCTCGACGAGGCGCTGCTGGCCGCCACCCAGGGCGACGCCGCGGCCGCCGACCGCGCCATCACGCGCGCGGTGGCCGAAGGGGCGAACCCCATCCAGGTGCTGCGCGCCGCGCTGCGCCACGCCCAGCGCCTGCACCTGGCGGCGCTGGCCGTGGCGGGCGGCGCCAGCCCGGCGGACGCGCTGGGCGCCCTGCGCCCGCCGGTGTTCTGGAAGAGCAAGCCGGGCATGGAGCGCGCCCTGCGCAAGTGGAGCCCCGCCCGGCTGGAAGCGCTGGGCGCCGCCCTGCTGCGGGCCGAGCGCCACGCCAAGACCACCGCCCTGCCGGCCGAGACCATCGCGCGCCACGCGGTGCTGGGGATTGCCCGCGGGGCGCGCTGAGCGGCGTCAGAAGATCATCGCCGCCTCGGCCTGCGCGCGCGTCATGCCGAAGATGGCGAGCGAGTCCGCCCCCGCCTCGAAGACCACCCCGCCGAACCCCTCGGCGACGGCGGTGAAGCTGCCCAGCCCGGCGATGCCGGAGCCGCGGAAGTCCAGCACCAGGTCGGCGTTGCCGTCGAACACCACGTCGTCGCCCCAGCCCGGGCCGTTGATGATCACGTGGTCCGCGCCGCCATCGGCGATCATCCAGTCATTCCCCGTGCCGCCCACGAACTGCTGCACCTGGGCGTTGCCGAACAGCACGTCGTCCCCCGCGCCGCCGGACAGGGTGGATGCGATGGCGGCGTTCGCCACCAGGGTCTGCACCCCGTCCCCGCCCAGCAGCACGCGCCCGGCGTCGAGCAGCACCGCGATCTCGACCTCCGCGCCCACCGCCCAGCTTCCGGCCCGGACGAAGGCGACGTCCTTCTCGCCGCCGCCCGCCGCCTCCACCACCACGTCCAGCGCGGCGTTGACGACGTAGAGGTCGTCCCCGCCGCCGCCCTCCAGCCGGTCGCCGGAGATGCCGCCCAGCCCGTCCAGCGTGTCGTCCCCGTCATTGCCCAGCAGCGTGTCCCCGTGCAGGGCGCTGCCGAACAGGGTGTCCTTGCCCGCGCCGCCGGCGAGGGTGGCGCTGCCATCGGCGTAGCTCGCCGCCACCTGGCCGCTGCCCTGGAGCGTCAGCTCGCGCGCCGTGCCGGACAGCAGGCCGATCTCCACCCCGGCGACCAGCGTCAGCCCGGTGCCGGCGCCGAAGACGGCCACGTCGCGCCCTTCGCCGGCCGCCTCCACCAGCGTCGCGGCGCCCATCGCCACGTACAGGTCGTCGCCGGTGCCGCCGGCCATCACATCCGCGCCGCCCAGGCCCAGCAGGGTGTCCGCCCCGCCGCCGCCCTCCAGCGTCTCGCCCAGCGCGGTGCCGAAGAGGATGTCGTCGCCCCCCAGCCCCTGGAGGGTGGAGGCGGCGGCGGCGTTCGCCAGCAGCCGGTCCGCGCCTGCGCCGCCGAGCAGGCGCGTGGCGGTGCCGTACAGCGCCGCCTGCTCCACCTCGGCCACGATGGCCCAGTCGTCGAAGGCCACGAAGGCGGTGTCGAAGCCGCCGCCGGCCAGTTCGACGATGGCGGCCCCCGCTTCCGCGACGAAATACACGTCGTCGCCCGTGCCGCCTTCCATGCGGTCGGCGCCGCCCTCGGAGGCCAGCAGGTCGGCGCCCGTGCCGCCCAGCAGGGTGTCGTCGCCCACGCCACCCAGCAGGGTATCCGCGCCGTCGCCGCCGGACAGGGTGTCGGCGCCCTCGCCGCCGTCGAGCGCGTCATTCCCGGCCGAGCCGCCGAGCACGTCGTCGAAGCGGGAGCCGCGCACGGAGCGGATGCCTACCAGCGTGTCCTGCCCGCCGAAGAAGCCGTCATCGGTGGCCAGCCCCGCGGCGAGGTCCACCACCACACGGCTGACCGCGTCGAGGTAGTCGGCGGTGATGGTGGTGTCGGTCCGCACGCCGCCGCCCGCGTCGAGCGCGCGCAGCGTGTCGTTGCCGCCGCCGCCGCGCAGGAAGGAGCGCAGCCCGTCGGCGCGCACCAGGCCGGTGAGCACGTCGTCGAACTGGCCGCCGGAGGCGTGCTCGATGGTGAACAGTGTGTCCGTGCCGCCATAGGGGTTCAGCGCGGTGCCGGTGCGCAGGTCGATGGAGCCGCCGGCCGTGGGCGTCGTGCCGAAGAAGCTGCGGAAGCTCGCCCAGTCCTCGCCCAGCCCGCCGACCAGTGTGTTGCTGCCCGCCTCGCCGGTGAGGACGTTGTCCCCGGCGGTGCCGATCAGCGTGTCGCTCCCGGCGCCGCCGACGATGTTCTCGATGGAGGTGAGGCTGTCGATCACCCCGCCGCCCTTGTTCACGAAGCCCAGGCCGAGGTCGGCGACGATGGCGTTGGCGCCCGTGTAGAAGTAGGCGTCGGTTCCGCCCCGCCCGTCCAGGACATGCGTGCCGGCCGGGCCGATGGTGAAGACGTCATTCGCGTCCGAGCCGAGGAGCGTGTCGTCGAAGCTGGTGCCGCGGATGCTGCGGATGTCCGACAGCGTGTCGGTGCCGTTCGCGCCCTTGTCCGCGGTGCCGAGGAGGAGGTCCACCACCACGGCCGCGTTCAGGCCGCTGTAGTCCACGCGGTTGAGGGTGCTGCCGAAGCCCTCGTAGCTGTCATCGCCCGCGCCGCCGCGCATGGTGAGGGTGTTCCAGGAATACAGCACCGCGGCGTCGAAGCCGGTGTAGGTGTCGTCGCCCGTGGTGCCCCAGATGCCGTTCAGCGCGTTCAGCGCGTCGGTGCCCAGCGCGCCGGGCTTCGCCACCATCGCGTTCGCGTAACCGAACAGCCCGGCATCGGGCGCGAGCGCGGTGACGGTGATGCCCGTGAGGCTGAGGGAGGAGTAGTCGAGGTTGGCGCCCAGCCCGTCGCCGAAATAGGTGTCGTTGCCGCCCGACGCCTCAAAGCGGTCGTTCGCGGAGCTGCCGGTGATCGTGTCGGCATGGCTGGAGCCGATGAGGCGGCGCAGGTCCACCAGCGTGTCGGTGCCCACCCCGCCGCCCGTGGCCGTGCCGAGGGTGAGGTTTGCGGTGACGCCGGAGGTGGCGTCGGAATAGTCGGCGCGGTTGAGCAGGGAGCCCTTGCCGTCAATCGTGTCGTTCCCGCCGCCGCCGCGCAGGTTGATGACGAAGGGCAGGTTCTGCCCGGGGTCCGTGCTGCCGAGCAGCGTGTCGCCCGCCGCGGTGCCGATGATGTTGGCGATGTTGGAGAAGGTGTCGGCGCCACCGGCCTTCGCCACGCTGCCGGAATAGGCGGTGGCGCCGAAGGTGACGGTGACCGGCCCGGCCGCCCCCGCGTAGCTCAGCGTGTTGCGCCCGCCCGCGCCATCCACGGGGCCGAAGGAGCCGCCCGACAGGATGAACACGTCATTGCCCGCACCGCCGGCGATGATGCCGAGGATGCCGGAGAAGCTGTCGGTCCCGCCCGAGGACTTGGCCACCGTGCCCTGGCCGTTCGCGGTGCGGGTGATGGAAAGGTTGCCCGGGCTGTCGCCGCCCGGCAGGTCGTAGCGCAGCTCGTCCACGCCCCCGCCGCCGCCGGCGAAGACGTCGTTGCCGCCGCGGCCGCCGAAGAAGATGTCGTTCACCGTGGTGCCGGTGACGAAATCCGTCCCCGTCGAGGTGGCGACGGAGCGCACGCCCAGCAGCGTGTCGGCCTTGCCCGGGCCCGTGGCGGTGCCCGCCCCGAGGTTGATGACGTAGCCGCCGGACAGCGCGGCGTAGGAGACGGTGATGTTGGCGTTGCCGTTCAGGCTGTAGCTGTCATTGCCGCCATTGCCGCGCAGCACAAGCCGCGGCTGGCCGAGGGAGGAGGCCACCGTGCTGGTGAAGCTCTCATCCGCCGGCGTGCCCAGGGCGCCGGCGAGGGTCTCGATCCCCGTGAAGAGGTCCGTCGCGCCCCCGGCCTTGGTGGCGGTGCCCGACCAGCCCTCAACCGTGATGCCGGTGATGGCGACGGCCCAGTTGCCGCCGAAGAAGCCGAGGTCGAGCTGGTCCCGCCCGGCCCCGCCGGAGAAGGTGTCGGCCCCGCCGCTGGCCGCGAAGAACTCGTTGTTGGACGTGCCGATGATGACGTCGCTGAAGTTGCCGCCGCGCACGCGGTTCACGAAATCCAGCGTGTCGGTCCCCACGCCCGCACCGGTGGCGGTGCCCCCGGCGCCGGTGGCGAGGGTCACGGTCACGGCGCCGGTCGCGTCGCCGTAATCCACCATGTACCAGCCGTTGAGGCCGAAGGCGAAGGCATCGTTGCCCAGCCCGCCGCTGAAGCGAAGCACGGTGCCGGCCTGGAGGGTCGAAAGGGCGGTGAAGCTGTCGGCGCCCGCCGTGCCGAAGATCCGCACGACGTTGGTGACGGAATCCACCCCTGGGGCCGCGCCGGACTTGGTGACGGCCAGGCGGTAGGCGGTGCCGGAACCAGCCAGGGGGGCCAGCACCTGCACCCCCACGGTGGTGCCGGCGAGGCCGCGGTAGTCCAGAACGTCCTGCAAGGCGGTGCCGCCGCCATCGAGCGTGTCATTGCCGCCGGAGCCGAGGAAGGTGTCCACCGCGCCGGCGGTCGGCCCGCCAGGGGTGGCCGGCGTCAGGACGTCGTTGCCCGCCGTGCCGTTGAATATTGCCATGCCTTCGCTCCGCCTTTTGCAGCCGCGCACCCCGACGAAAGGTTCCCAGAAATGCCAAGGGGGAGGAAGCGAAATATTGACGGATCGTAAAGATGGACGAGAAGCCGGCGCGAAATGGGCCATGGACTCCCGCCCCCGGCCGTGCTTTACGCCGCGGACCCTGCCGTCGGCGTGGCACGCCCGCGGCTATGCCCGTTCGCGCGCCGTCATCCTGACCGCCGCCGGGGCTGAGCATCCACAGGGAGATCACATGCCGCTTTATGAATGCGTGTTCATCGCGCGCAACGACGTCACCCAGCAGCAGGTCGAGGCCATCGCCGACGCGATGGCGACCGTCGTCACCGAGGGTGGCGGCGAGGTGAAGAAGCGCGAGTACTGGGGCCTGCGGGGCTTGGCCTACAAGGTCAAGAAGAACCGCAAGGGCCACTACATGCTGCTGGGCATCGAGGCGCCCGCGCCCGCGATCCACGAGGTCGAGCGCCAGCTGGGCCTGAACGAGGACGTGCTGCGCGAGATGACCGTGCGCATCGAATCCATCTCCGACGAGCCTTCCGCCATCCTCGCCAAGCGCGGCGACGACCGCGAGCGCGGCTTCCGCGGGCCCAAACCCGCCGGCCGCTTCTCCTCCGGCCGCACCGGCGGCGGGCGGGATGACCGCGAGGAGTTCCGCGCCCGCCCGCGGGACGAGATGGACATGAACCTGAACGACGAGGTCTGAGACCATGAGCGAGACCGCCGAGCCGAACATCGCCAACCGCCGCACGGCCGTTGGCGCCCGCCGCCCCTTCTACCGGCGCAAGAAGTCCTGCCCGTTCTCCGGGGCGAACGCGCCGAAGATCGACTACAAGGACGTGCGCCTGCTGAGCCGCTTCCTGAGCGAGCGCGGCAAGATCGTCCCCGCCCGCATCACCGCGGTCAGCGGCAAGAAGCAGCGCGAGCTGGCCCAGGCCATCAAGCGCGCCCGCTTCCTGGCCCTGCTGCCCTACGTGATCAACGACTGACAGGGGACGGGCCGCACCCATGAGCGGGCAGGCACAGGGCGGGCTGTTCGGCAGCCCCGCGTCGCTGGCGGCAGCCGCCGCCGGCGCGTGCTCGGCCCTGTGCATGCTCTGGGGTATGCGCGGGCTGCCGCTGGGCGGGGTGCTGCTCTGGGCCACGCCTCTGCCGCTGATGCTGGCGGGGCTGGGCTTCGGGGCGCGGGCCGTGGCCTATGCGGCGGCCTTCGCGGCGCTGTGCCTGCTGCTGCTCAGCCCGCTGCTGGGCTTCGCCATCCACGTCGCGGCCTTCGGCCTGCCGGCCGCCATCCTAGTGTGGTTCGCCACCCAGGGCGCGACGCGGCGGCTGGAGCTGTCGGTGCCGCTGGCGGTGCTGGGGCTCTGGCCGCTCGCCCTGCTGCTGCTGCTCGCCATCCTGGTCCCCGACCTGGAGGAGGAGATGCGGCAGGCGGTGGCGATGGGTGTCGCCCGCATGGGGCTCGACCTGCCGGAAGGCATGGCGGCCCAGGTGGCGCAGGTGAAGGCGGCCGCGGCCGGCTTCTGGCTGGCGCTGGTGATGGTCGGCAACGGCCTCCTCGCCCAGGCGCTGCTGCGCCGCTGGGGGATGGATGGTTGGGAGCTGCCGCGGGCGGAGGAGATCCGCCTGCCCGGCTGGTACCTGCCGCTGCCGGCCCTGGCGCTGGGCGCCTGGCTGGCCGTGGGGGGCGCCGTGGCGCTCTCGGCGCTGCTGATCCTGCTGGTGCCGCTGTTCCTGGCCGGCGTGCTCGCCGTCCACGCGCGGATGCGCGGCCGGGTCGCCATCCTGGCCGGGTTCTGGGTGCTGATGCTGGTCTTCCTGCAAGTCATGGCCCCGCTGATGGTCGGCCTGGGCCTCTACGAACAGATCCGGCGGCGCGCGGCGCCGCCCACAACCTGATGCGAGATTGAACGATGATTGACCTGATCCTGATGCAGCGTGTCGAGAAGCTCGGCCAGATGGGCGAGCTGGTGAAGGTGAAGCCCGGCTACGCGCGCAACTTCCTCCTGCCCCAGGGCAAGGCGATCCGCGCCACCAAGGGCAACATCGCCAAGTTCGAGACCGACCGCGTGCAGCTCGAGGCGCAGAACCTCAAGCGGCGCGAGGAGGCCGAGCGCGTGGCCGAGCGCATGGAGGGGCTGTCGGTCGTCCTCATCCGCTCCGCCGGCGAGGGCGGCAACCTGTACGGCTCCGTCTCGGTGCGCGACATCGCCGATGGCTGCAAGGCGGCCGGGCTGAACGTCGGTCGCCAGCAGGTGATGCTGGAGCAGCCGATCAAGAACCTGGGCCTCACCACGGTGCGCGTCGAGCTGCACCCCGAGGTGCTGCTGCCGGTGATCGTGAACGTCGCCCGCTCCGCCGAGGAGGCCGAGAAGCAGGCCCGCGGCGAGGAGATCGCCCGCGAGGAGGAGATCACGCTGGAGGACGAGCTGACCGCCGAGCTGGGCGCCGCCACCCGCGACTGACCCCCACCGCAGTTTTCCCGCGTCGCTGCGCGGCGCGTGAAAACCGCGGCGGGGACCCCGTTTGGGCCTGGCCTTGCGGGCGTTGCTCATCCTGCCGTGGCGGAAGCCACGGCAGGGCATCGGAGCGGCCTTGGCGGGGCGGGTTCGCCGGACTGATGAAGGGGCCTCCGGGCCCCTTTTTCGTGGGCGGCGCCCAGGCATGAAAAAGGGCGCGGCCCGCGAAGGCCGCGCCCTGGTTCGGGGTGCGCCCTGGCCTACGCCGCCCGCGCCATCCCGCGCAGCACGTAGTGAAGGATGCCGCCGTTGCGGTAGTACTCGACCTCGTCCGCCGTATCCACGCGGCAGGTGACGCCGGTGCGGACCGTGGTGCCGTCGGCCCGCGTGATCGCCAGCTCCAGCTCCATCCGCGCCCGCAGCTCCTCGATGCCCAGGATGTCCACCAGCTCGTCGCCGCGCAGGCCCAGGGTCTGGCGCGACTCGCCCTCGCGGAAGGTGAGCGGCAGCACGCCCATGCCCACCAGGTTGGAGCGGTGGATGCGCTCGAAGCTCTCGGCGATCACCGCCTTGATGCCCAGCAGGAAGGTGCCCTTCGCCGCCCAGTCGCGCGAGGAGCCCATGCCGTATTCCTTGCCGCCGAACACCACCAGCGGCACGTCCTCGGCCTTGTAGCGCATGGCGACGTCGTAGATCGGCGCCACCTCGCCGGACGGGTAGTGCTTGGAGACGCCGCCCTCCACGCCCGGCACCATCTCGTTCTTGATGCGGATGTTGGCGAAGGTGCCGCGCATCATCACTTCATGGTTCCCGCGGCGCGCGCCGTAGGAGTTGAAGTCGAAGGGCCGGACCTGGTGCTCCAGCAGGTACTCGCCGGCCGGGCTGACCTTGCGGATGTTGCCGGCCGGCGAGATGTGGTCGGTGGTGATGTTGTCGCCCAGCAGCCCCAGGATGCGCGCGTGGCGGATGGAGGCGAGCGGCTGCGTCTCCATCGTCATGCCCTCGAAGTAGGGCGGGTTCTGCACGTAGGTGGAGCCGCCGTTCCAGCGATAGGTGTCGCTGCCCGTGTCCACCTGGATGGCCTGCCACTGCGAGGTGCCGGCGAAGACGTTGCCGTAGCGCGAGGTGAACATCTCCGGCGTCACGTTGCCGTGGACGATGGAGACGACCTCCTGCTGCGAGGGCCAGATGTCGGCCAGCATGACGGGCTGCCCGTCGCTGCCGGTGCCGATCGCGTCCTTCGTCAGGTCCAGCTTAACGGAGCCGGCCAGCGCGTAGGCCACCACCAGCGGCGGCGAGGCCAGGTAGTTGGCGCGGACGTTGGCGTGCACGCGGCCCTCGAAGTTGCGGTTGCCCGACAGCACGCCCGAGACGACGAGCTTGTTGTCCTCGATGGCGTTCACCATCGGCTCCGGCAGCGGGCCGGAATTGCCGATGCAGGTGGTGCAGCCGTAGCCCACGGTCTGGAAGCCCAGCGCGTCCAGGTCCGCCTGGAGGCCGGCGCTGTCCAGGTAGTCGGTGACGACCTGCGAGCCCGGCGCCAGCGAGGTCTTCACCCAGGGCTTGGGCTTCAGCCCCTTGGCGCGCGCCTTGCGGGCGACGAGGCCGGCCGCGACGAGCACGTAGGGGTTGGAGGTGTTGGTGCAGGAGGTGATGGCGGCGATCACCACGTCGCCATGGCCGAGGTCGTAGTTCGCGCCTTCGACCGGCACGCGCAGCTCCGCCTGCTCGCCCGGCACGCCCATGGCGCCGGAGGCGAGGTCCTTCTTGAAGGAGGCGGCGACGCTGCCCAGGCCGATGCGGTCCTGCGGGCGCTTCGGGCCGGCGAGCGAGGGCTCGACGGTCGAGAGGTCCAGCTCCAGCGTGTCGGTGAACACGGGGTCGGGCGTCGTGGCGTCGCGCCACATGCCCTGGGCCTTGTGGTACTCGCGCACCAGCTTGATGCGGTGCTCCTCGCGGCCCGACAGGCGCAGATAGTCCAGCGTCACCTCGTCCACCGGGAAGAAGCCGCAGGTGGCGCCGTATTCGGGGGCCATGTTGGCGATGGTGGCGCGGTCGGCCAGCGGCATTGAATCCAGGCCGGGACCGAAGAACTCGACGAACTTGCCCACCACGCCCTTCTTGCGGAGCATCTGCGTGACGGTCAGCGCCAGGTCGGTGGTCGTCACCCCCTCGCGCAGCTTGCCGGAGACGCGGAAGCCGATCACGTCGGGGATCAGCATGGCGATGGGCTGGCCCAGCATCGCGGCCTCCGCCTCGATGCCGCCCACGCCCCAGCCCAGCACGCCCAGGCCGTTGATCATCGTCGTGTGGCTGTCGGTGCCGTAGCAGCTGTCGGGGTAGGCGTAGGTCACGCCGTCCTCGTCGGAGGTCCAGACCACCTGGCCCAGGTATTCCAGGTTCACCTGGTGGCAGATGCCGGCACCCGGCGGGACCACGCGGAAGTTCTTGAACGCCTCCTGGCCCCAGCGCAGGAACTCGTAGCGCTCGCCGTTGCGCTCGAACTCGATCTCGACGTTCTTCTGGAGCGCCTGGGCGGAGCCGGCGACGTCCACCATCACCGAGTGGTCGATGACCAGGTCCACCGGGACAAGCGGGTTCACCTTGCCCGGGTCGCCGCCCAGCTTGATGATGCCGTCGCGCATGGCGGCGAGGTCCACCACGGCCGGCACGCCCGTGAAGTCCTGCATGAGGATGCGGGCGGGGCGGAACGGCACTTCCTTCTCGGAACGGCCGAGGTTCACCCATTCGGCGACGGCCTTCGCGTCGGCCACGGTGTAGGAGCGCCCGTTCTCGAAGCGCAGCACGTTCTCCAGCAGCACCTTGAGCGAGTAGGGCAGGCGCGACAGGTCGCCGATCTGCTTCGCCGCCTCGGGCAGGGAGAAATAGGCGTAGGTCTTTCCGTCAACGGAGAGCTGCCGCCCGACCTTGAGAGTATCCTGCCCGATCATGCGCATCTGCGTGGTCCCCACTCTTGCGCCGCGCCTTTAAGCATGGCCTAGCCTCAGGGTCCATGGAGGCAAGCCTGCTGGAAGCGCAACAATTGGCCTGTTGGCGAGCGGAGCGCTTGGTCTTTGCCGGGCTGTCCTTCACGTTGGCCCCCGGCGAGGCGCTGCTGCTGACCGGGGCGAACGGCGCCGGCAAGTCTTCCCTGTTGCGCCTCCTGGCCGGGCTGGTGCCCCTCGCCGAGGGGCGCCTGCTGTGGCACGGCGCCGATGCCATGGCCGACCTGCCGGGGCATGCCCGCCGCCTGCGCTACCTCGGCCACCAGGACGCGCTGAAGCCCAGCCTGTCCGCCCGCGACAACCTGGCATTCTTCGCGCGCCTGCATGGCGGCGACCCAATGGCGGCGCTGGCCGCGCTGGACCTGGCGCCCCTGGCCGACCTGCCGGCGCGGGTGCTGTCGTCGGGCCAGAAGCGGCGGCTGGCGCTGGCCCGGCTGGCGCTGGCGCCGGCGGAACTCTGGCTGCTGGACGAGCCGACGGTGGGGCTGGACGCCGCGTCGGTCGAACGGCTGGGGCCCTTGCTGGCGGCGCATCGGGCACGCGGCGGCATGGTGGTCGCCGCCACCCACCTCCCGCTGCCCCTGCCCGATGCGCGGGAGTTGCGGCTGTGATCGCCCTGCTAAGGCGCGAATTGCGGCTGGCGCTGCGCCACCCGGCGGATACGCTGTCCGCCGTGCTGTTCTTCGTGCTGGTGGCGGCGCTGTTCCCCTTCGGCGTCGGGCCGTCGCCGGAATTGCTGGCGCGGCTGGCGCCGGGCGCGCTGCTGGCCTCGGCCCTGCTGGCGGCGCTGCTGCCGCTGGACCGCCTGTTCGGCGCGGATGCCGAGGACGGCACGCTGGACCAGCTGCTGCTGTCCGGCCTGCACCCCGCGCAGGTGGCGGCCGCCAAGGCGCTGGCGCATTGGCTGACCACGGGGGTGCCGCTGGTCGCCGCCACGCCGGTGGCCGCCGCGCTGCTGAACCTGCCGGTGGAGGCCTGGCCGGCGGCGCTGGCGGCGCTGGCGCTTGGCTCGGCCCTGCTGTCGGCGCTGGGCACGGCGGGGGCGGCGCTGACCCTGGGGGCGCGGCGGGGCGGGGTGCTGCTGCCCCTGCTGGTGCTGCCGCTGGCCATCCCCGTTGTGATCTTCGGCGCCGCCGCCATCGAGGCCGCGGCGACCGGGCTGGAGCCGCGGCCCTACCTGCTGCTGGAGGCGGCGCTGCTGGCCCTGGCCCTGCCGCTGGCGCCCCTGGCCGCGGGCGCGGCGCTGCGCGGCGAGTAACGCCCAGCGCCGCCGTGCGTTCGAGGCGGCATGAGCGACACCCACAAGGCCCCCGACGCCCCGCCCGGCACCACCCGCGAGGAGGCCGAAACCCGCCTCCAGGACGACGCCGCCCCGCCCAAGCCCACCGCCGAGCAGATGCGCGAGGCGATGGAGCGCGAGGGCGGCAACATGACGCGCGACGATTAGGGGCGGCGCGCCGCCATCAGGTAGTTCACGCCCACGTCGCGCGTCACCGCGAAGCCGCCGCCCAGGCGCGGCGAAAGTCCGGCCATGTCCTCCACCGCCAGCCCGGCGCCGCGCAGCAGCGCCGCCAGCTCGGCCGGGCGGGGGAACAGCTGCCAGTCATGGGTGCCGACCGGCAGCCAGCGCAGCAGGTACTCCGCCCCCAGCTTGGCCATGGCCCAGGCGCGGGGCGTGCGGTTGAGCGTGGACAGCGCCACGGCGCCCCCCGGTCGCACCAGCCGGGCGAGCGAGGCGCAGAAGCCCGCGCGCTCCGCGGGCGGAACGTGCTCGATCACCTCCAGCGCGATCACCGCGTCGAACGCCTCGCCGGCCAGGTCCTCCGGGCGCCCGTCCCGGTAGTCTACGGACACGCCGCCCGCCGCGGCATGGGCGCGCGCCGCCTCCAGCGCCGCCCCTGCCGCGTCCAGCCCGGTGACGCGCGCGCCGCGGCGGGCCAGCCATTCGGCGGCCAGCCCGGCGCCGCAGCCCACATCCAGCACCCGCAGCCCTTCCAGCGGGCCGAGCCGCGCCGCGACCCAGCCCATCCGGGCCGGATTCATCGCATGCAGCGGCGCCATCGGGCCGCGCGGGTTCCACCAATCGGCCGCCAGCCTGTCGAACTTGGCGATTTCGGCGGCGGCGGCGGTGCCGTCCCTGTTGCCCGTCTCGGTCATGACCGGTATCTGACGCGCCCGGAAGGCGCCCGCAAGGCTTGGCGGCCCCCCAGCAGGACCAGCAATGCCCCGTATCGTGATGAAGTTCGGCGGGACCTCCGTCGCCGACCTCGACCGCATCCGCAACGTCGCCCGGCGCGTGAAGCGGGAGGTGGATGCCGGCAACCAGGTCGCCGTGGTCGTCTCCGCCATGTCGGGCACCACCAACCAGCTGGTGAAGTGGTGCCAGGACCTGTCGCCGCTGCACGACGCGCGCGAATACGACACGGTGGTGGCAACGGGCGAGCAGGTGACGATCGGCCTCACCGCCATCGCGCTCCAGGCCATCGGCGTGGAGGCGCGGTCCTGGCAGGGCTGGCAGGTGCCGATCCGCACGGACAACGCCCACGGCAAGGCGCGCGTGGAGGAGATCGACGGCGCCGAGCTGATCCGGCGCATGGAACAGGGGCAGGTGCCCGTGGTGGCCGGCTTCCAGGGCATCGAGCCCGGGCGCAACCGCGTCACGACGCTTGGCCGCGGCGGCTCGGACCTGTCCGCCGTCGCGCTGGCCGCCGCGCTGAAGGCCGATCGCTGCGACATCTACACCGACGTGGACGGCGTCTACACGACCGACCCGCGCATCGTGCCCAAGGCCCGCAAGCTGGAGCGCATCTCCTACGAGGAGATGCTCGAGCTGGCCTCGGTGGGCGCGAAGGTGCTTCAAACGCGCTCCGTGGAGCTGGCCATGAAGGCCCGCGTCCGCGTGCAGGTGCTATCAAGCTTCGAAGACAAGCCAGGCTCCCTGGTCGTGGATGAGGACGAGATCATGGAGAAGCCGATCGTTTCCGGCATCGCCTATTCGCGGGACGAGGCGAAGGTGACGCTGCGCCGCGTGCCCGACCGGCCGGGCGTCGCCGCCCGCGTCTTCGGGCCGCTGTCGGCCGCCAACGTGAACGTGGACATGATCGTCCAGAACCTGGGCGCCGACGGGTCCACCGACATGACCTTCACGGTCGGCAAGTCCGACCTGCCGCGCGCGCGCGACATCCTGGAGAAGGCGAAGGCCGAGCTGGGCTTCGAGGCGATGCTGGCCGACGACAACGTGGCCAAGATCAGCGTCGTCGGCATCGGCATGCGCACCCATGCGGGCGTCGCCTCCACCATGTTCGCCACGCTGGCGGAGAAGGGCATCAACATCCAGGTCATCTCCACCTCCGAGATCAAGGTGAGCGTGCTGGTGCCGGCGGACTACACCGAGCTGGCGGTGCGCGCCCTGCACACCGCCTACGGGCTGGACGGCTGACCATGGACATGGCCGCCACCCCCGAGCCGGACTTCGCCGGGCTGGACCGGATGATGGCGCGCGGCGCCGCCTTCTTCGGCTCGCGCTACGCCATCCTGGGCGGCGCCATGTCCTGGGTCAGCGAGCGCAACCTGGTCGCCGCCCTGTCCAATGCCGGCGCCTTCGGCGTCATCGCCTGCGGGGCGATGGAGCCCGACCGGCTGGCGCAGGAGATCGCGGGCACCCAGGCGCTGACGGACAGGCCGTTCGGCGTCAACCTCATCACCATGCACCCGCGGCTGGAGCAGCTGGTGGACGTGTGCCTGGCCGCCCGAGTGAGCCACATCGTCTTCGCCGGCGGCATCCCGCCCGGTTCGGCGATGAAGCGCGCCAAGGAAGGCGGCGCCAAGGTGGTGTGCTTCGCCCCCGCCCTGGCGCTGGCGAAGAAGCTGGTGCGCTCGGGCGCCGACGCGCTGGTGATCGAGGGCTCGGAGGCGGGCGGGCACATCGGCCCCGTCTCGCTGAACGTGCTGGCGCAGGAGATCCTGCCGCACGTCACCGAGGTGCCGGTCTTCGTCGCCGGCGGCATCGGGCGGGGCGAGGCGATCCTGTCCTACATGGAGATGGGGGCGGCCGGCGCGCAGATCGGCACGCGCTTCGTCTGCGCCACGGAATCCATCGCCCACCCCAACTTCAAGCGCGCCTTCATCCGCGGCGCGGCGCGCGACGCCCTGCCCACGGTGCAGATCGACCCGCGCTTCCCCGTCATCCCCGTGCGCGCCCTGCAGAACGAGGGGACCAAGCGCTTCATGGAGCACCAGGCCCACGTCCTGGCGCGCTTCCAGTCCGGCGAGCTGGACAAGGAGGCCGCGCAGCTCGACATCGAGCACTTCTGGGCAGGCGCCCTGCGCCGCGCCGTGGTGGATGGCGACGTTGACCAGGGTAGCCTGATGGCCGGCCAGTCCGTCGGCATGGTCACGAAGGAGCAGCCGGCGGCCGAGATCATCGCCGAGCTGGTCGGCCAGGCGGCCGCCGCGCTGGCGGCCCGCCGCGTCCTGCGCTAGAGCCCCGGCCGTGTTCGACAACGTCAAGCGCTTCGCCCGGAACCAGGAAAGCCTCGCGGTGGACGCCGCGCGGCTGGGCGACGAGCTGCGCGAGGCGCGCGAGGCGCTGGGCGCCTCGGTCGAGGACATGGCGAAGCAGCTCCGCATCCGCCGCGTCTACCTGGTGGCGCTGGAGGAAGGGCGGCTGAAGGACCTGCCCTCGCCGGCCTACGCCATCGGCTTCGTGCGCAATTACTCGGGCGCGCTCGGGCTGGACGTGCCGGACATGGTGCGCCGCTTCCGCGACGCCGCCATGGGCGTCGCCGCCCGCAAGACCGACCTGGTCTTTCCCGAGCCGGTGCCCGAGCGCGGCTTCCCCGCCGGCGTCACCATCCTGGCCGGCCTCGCCATCCTCGTCGTCGCCTACGTCGCCTGGTACAACTGGAGCGGCACCGGCACCCGCACGGTGGACGCCGTGCCCCCCGTTCCGGCCCGGCTGGAGCCGGCGGCGCGCGACGGCGAGGCGATGCGCCCCGCCGTGACCGCCCAGGCGCCCGCCGCCCCGGTGCAGGCCACGCCCAGCCTGCCGCCGCTGCCCACGCCCACCCCCGTGCCCGTGCAGGTGCCCGTGCCGGTCGCCCCCGCCGCGCCGCCGCCCCCGCCGGCGGATGCCACGCGCATCACCCTGCGCTTCAAGGCCGATGCCTGGACCCAGGTGCGCGACCCCCGCTCCGGCCAGCAGCTGCTGAACCGGGTGATGCGGGCGGGCGAGAGCTTCTCCGTCCCCAACCGCGAGGGGCTGCTGCTGTCCACCGGCGCCGCCCAGGCGATGGAGGTGGTGGTCGACGGCACGCCCTCGCCCGTCATCGCCGCGCTGACCGGGGTGCGGCGCGACATCCCGCTGGTGCCCGACCAGCTGCGCTCGCCCCCGCCGCCGCGCCCGGCCGCCGCCGCGCCCGCCGCCGCACCGCCGGCGCCCGCCCGGATCGAGGCGGGTCCGCCACGGCCCCCCGCGCCCGCCGCCCCGGTGAACCAGCCGCCGCGGCAGTAACCATTCCGTCGCCGGGCGCGGGCTTTGGGTTCCGCGCCGGTCGGCGCTATATGCGGGGCGAGCACGCCGAGGGTTTCCGCATGAGCTACCGCCCCTACCAGCACATCGAGCGCCGCAAGTCCCGCCAGATCCGCGTGGGCAAGCTGCTGGTCGGCGGGGATGCGCCGGTTTCCGTGCAGACCATGACCAACACGCTGACCACCGACCCCGCGGCGACCATCGCCCAGATCCGCCGCTGCGAGCTGGCGGGCGTGGACATCGTGCGCGTGAGCTGCCCGGACGAGGAAAGCACCGCGGCCCTGGCCGAGATCGTGCGCGAGGTGAACGTCCCCATCGTCGCCGACATCCACTTCCACTACCGCCGCGCCATCGAGGCGGCGAAGGCCGGCGCCGCATGCCTGCGCATCAACCCGGGCAACATCGGCAGCGCGGAGCGGGTGAAGGAGGTGGTGAAGGCCGCCAAGGACCATGGCTGCTCCATCCGCATTGGCGTGAATGCCGGCAGCCTGGAGCGGCACCTGCTGGAGAAGTACGGCGAGCCCAACCCGGACGCCCTGGTGGAAAGCGCCCTGTGGCACGCCGACCACCTGCTGCAGAACGACTTCCACGAGTTCAAGATCAGCGTGAAGGCGTCCGACGTCTTCCTGGCCGTGGCCGCCTACCAGCAGCTGGCCGAGGCCTGCGACCACCCGCTGCACATCGGCGTGACCGAGGCCGGCGGCCGGCGCACCGGCACGGTGAAGAGTGCCATCGGCCTGGGCAACCTCCTCTGGGCCGGGATCGGCGACACCATCCGTGTGTCGTTGAGCACGGAGCCGGAGGAGGAGGTGCATGTGGGCTGGGAGATCCTGAAGTCCCTGCACATCCGCCATCGCGGGGTGAAGATCGTTTCCTGCCCCTCCTGCGCGCGGCAGGGCTTCGACGTGGTGAAGACGGTGGCGATGCTGGAGGAGCGGCTGGCCCACATCGAGCAGCCGGTGACGCTGTCCATCATCGGCTGCGTGGTGAACGGCCCGGGCGAGGCGCTGATGACCGACATCGGCCTCACCGGCGGGGGCGCGGACAAGCACATGGTCTACGCCAGCGGCAAGACCAGCCACCAAACCGGCACGGAGGAGATGGTGGAGCACCTGGTCGGCCTGGTGGAGCGGCGCGCGGAACTTCTGAAGGCCGAGGCGGACGCGAAGAAGGCTGCCGAGGCGGCGGTGCTGGCGGCGGAGTGATGCGGAGCGTCGTCAGCCCGCAAGGGCGCGTGACGATCCCCAAGCCCATCCGCGACAGCCTCGCGCTGCGTCCTGGCGACCATGTGGAATGGCTGATCGCGGCGGATGGCCGGGTGATCATGCGCAAGGCCGCGGGGGACCATCCGGCCTCCTTATCGGCATCGCGGGCTCCGAAGCCGCACGGCTGACCCTTGCCGCCGCGCCCGCGCGGCGCTACCGCCGCCCTCATCATGGCCACCAAGCTCCAGCCCGTCCGCGGCACGCACGACCTCATCGGCGAGGGGTTCCGCCGGCATCACCGCGTGGTGAAGACGGCGCGGCGGATCAGCGCGCTCTGGGGCTTCGAGGAATGGGCGACGCCGGTCTTCGAGGACACGCGCGTGTTCAACCGCGGCCTGGGCGAGACCTCCGACGTGGTCTCCAAGGAGATGTACTCCTTCGACGACCGCGGCGGCGAGAACATCACCCTGCGCCCGGAGATGACGGCCGGCATCTGCCGCGCCCTCGTCTCCAACGGCCTGGCGCAATCCGTGCCGCTGAAGGTCTTCGCCGCCGGCCCCGTGTTCCGCTACGAGCGCCCGCAGGCCGGCCGCCAGCGCCAGTTCCACCAGATAGACCTGGAGATCCTGGGTTCGGCCGAGCCGCTGGCCGATGCCGAGGTGATCGCCTGCGGCTGGCACATCCAGCGCGAGCTGGGCATCAGCGACGGCGTGACGCTGGAGGTGAACACACTGGGCGACGCGCCGAGCCGCGACCTCTACCGCGCCGCGCTCATCGCCCACTTCACCGCGCACCGCGATGCGTTGAGCGAGGACAGCCAGCGACGGCTGGACAAGAATCCGCTGCGGATTATCGACAGCAAGGACGCGAAGGACCGCGCGCTGGTGGCGGATGCGCCGACCATCGAACCCTTCCTTTCCACCGAGGCACGCTCCCACTGGGACGCGCTGCGCCGCCACCTGGACGCCTTCGGCGTGCCCTTCCGCGAGAATCCGCGCATCGTCCGCGGCCTGGACTACTACAGCCACACCGCCTTCGAGTTCGTCACCGACCGGCTGGGCGCCCAGGGCACGGTGATGGGCGGCGGCCGCTACAACGGCCTGGTGGAGGAGATGGGCGGCCCGCCGACCCCTTCCGTCGGCTGGGGCGCGGGGATCGAGCGGCTGGCGATGCTGCTGGAGGCGGGCGGGCTGACGCCGCCGGCGCCGCGCCTGGTCCACGTCATCCCCGTCTCGCCGGGGGAGGAAGCCGCGGCGCTGCGCGTGGCGGGCACGCTGCGCGAGGCGGGCGTGGCGACGGAGATGGGCCACAAGGGCAACCTGAAGCGCCGGATGGAGCGCGCGAACAAGGCGCAGGCCCGCGCCGCCGTGATCATCGGCGAGAGCGAGGCGGCGCGCGGCGTCGCCATGCTGCGCGACCTGGATGCGGGCACGCAGGAGGAGGTGGCGCTCGCCGACCTCCCCGCCCGCTTGCGCGCATGAGTCTCCCCGCCAGCCTGGACCGCGTGCTGCGCCGCGCCGAGGAGCTGCGCGCCCTGCTGGAAACCGCCGATGGCGCGCAGGTCGGCACCCTCTCGCGCGAGCTGTCCGCGCTGGAGCCGATCGTTGAGAAGGTGACCGCCTTCCGCGCCCTGGACGCCGCCCGCGCCGAGGCCGAAGCCCTGCTGGCCGACCCCGAGATGCGCGAGCTGGCCGAGGCCGAGCTGCACGACGCCAAGGCCCGCCTGCCGCTGCTGGAGCGCGAGATCCGCCTCGCCCTGCTGCCGAAGGACGCCGCCGACGAGCGCAGCGCCATCCTGGAGATCCGCCCCGCCGCCGGCGGCGACGAGGCCGGCATCTTCGCCGCCGAGCTGTTCCGCGCCTACCAGCGCTACGCCGAGGGCCGCGGCTGGCGCTGGACGCTGCTGGACTACGACGAGAACGAGCTGGGCGGGGTGAAGGGCGCCACCGCCGAGATCCAGGGGCAGGGTGTCTTCGCCCGGCTGAAGTTCGAGAGCGGCGTGCATCGCGTCCAGCGCGTCCCGGCCACCGAGACGCAGGGCCGCATCCACACCTCCACCGTCACCGTCGCCGTGCTGCCGGAGGCGGAGGAGGTGGACGTGCGGATCGAGGACAAGGACCTGCGGGTGGACACCTACCGTGCCTCCGGCGCCGGCGGGCAGCACGTGAACAAGACGGACAGCGCGGTTCGCATCACCCACCTGCCCACGGGCATCGTGGTGGCGATGCAGGAGGAGAAGTCCCAGCACAAGAACCGCGCCAAGGCGATGAAGGTGCTGCGCTCGCGCATCTTCGACGCCCAGCGCCAGGCGCTGGACTCCGCGCGCGCCGCCGACCGCAAGGGCCAGGTGGGCACCGGCGACCGCAGCGAGCGCATCCGCACCTACAACTTCCCCCAGGGCCGCGTGACCGACCACCGCATCGGCCTGACGCTGCACAAGGTGGACCGCGTGATGATGGGCGAGATGGACGACATCTTCGACGCGCTGATCAGCGAGGACGAGGCCGCCCGCCTGGCCGCCGCCGGCGAGTGACGGTCGGCGGCCTGCTCTGCGAGGCCGGCGCCGCCCTGCGCGCGGCGGGCATCGAGGGCGCGCGGCAGGAAGCGCGCCTGCTGCTGGCGCATGCGCTGGCCGTGCCGCAGGAAGCCCTGCTGCGCGACCCTCGCCAGGCCGTCTCCGCGGAGCAGGCGGCAGGCTTCCGCGCCTTGCTCGCCCGCCGCTGCGCGCGCGAGCCGCTGGCGCTGCTGACGGGCACCGCCGGCTTCTGGACGCTGGAACTGGAGGTCAGCGGCGCGACCCTGCTGCCGCGCCCGGATTCCGAGGCACTGATCCGCCTGGCCGGCGCGCTGGCGCCCGCCGCGGCGCGGGTGCTGGACCTGGGCACCGGCACCGGCTGCCTGCTGCTGGCCGCGCTGGCGGAGCGCCCCGGCGCCTGGGGCATCGGCCTGGACCTGCGCCCGGAGGCCGCCTCCCTGGCCCGGCGCAACGCGGCGCGCAACAGGCTGGGCGGCCGCGCAGCCTTCCTTGCCGGCGACTGGGTGGCGGCGCTGGATGCCCGCTTCGACCTCATCCTGTCCAACCCGCCCTACATCCCCCGCGCCGAGGTGCCGGCCCTGATGCCCGAGGTGGCGCGCCACGAACCCGTCACTGCCTTGGATGGCGGGCCGGATGGGCTGGACGCCTATCGCCGCATCCTGCCCGAATTGCCGCGCCTGCTGGCGCCGGGCGGGGTGGCGATCCTGGAGATCGGCTGGGATCAGGCCGGTAGCGTGCCGGCCCTGGCCGCGCTGCACGGACTCGAATGCCGGGGCATTGAACGCGATTTCGGCGGGATTCCGCGGGCCATCGCGCTGGCCCCCATTGGCGGCGGAGGGCAGCCGTCCTAATATGAACCGTCGGCGGGGCCCTCGGGGCCGGCCGGCGGCCCATCCCACGGGGATGGTGGGCGCGGAATCCCCGTGCCGGGCAGCAGCGTTTCCCGGCGTCGGACAGCGGAAGCACGACAGCGAATGAACATGAAGCGCATGCGCCGGGGCCATCGCCACGGCGGCGGGGGTGGCGGCGGCGGCGGCGGGTTCCGGCCCGCGGGCGGCGGCAGCGGCAACAACGGCAACCAGCCGCTGAACCGCAACCACTCCTTCGACTCCAGCGGCCCGGATGTGCGCCTGCGCGGCACCGCGCAGCAGCTGTTCGAGAAGTACCTGCAGCTGGGCCGCGACGCGACCAGCGCCGGCGACCGCGTGGCCGCCGAGGGCTATTTCCAGCATGCCGAGCATTACTTCCGCATCCTGGGCGCCATGAACGCAGCCCAGGCGGTGCAGCAGGAACGCCGCTACCGCGAGACGGGCGAGTCGCCCTCGCAGCAGGAAGCGGCCGATGGGGGCGAGGACGGCACGCAGGCCCTGGAGGCCGAGCTGGCCGGTGAGGCGCAGTCCCTGCCCATGCCGCGCCACCCCTCGGCCCCGGCCGAGGAGCCCGCCGCCGAGCGGTAGGGCGTCAGGCCGGCTGGATGGCTTCCAGGGCGTCGCCCACCGCCACCAGCCCGCCCTCCAGCACCTCGGCCTGCACGCCGAGGTCTATGTGCCCGAAGGCCTCCCGCAGGGCGCGCGGCGGGTTGGCGTCGCGCTCCGCCGTCCGGGGGTTCACCTCGGTGGCGGCGCAGCGGACGATGCGCTTCCAGACGCGCAGCCGGGCGCGGCCCAGCATGATCTCCTGGCCCATGAGGTCGAAATCGCCCCACTCCACGCCGCCGGAAACGTGGATGTTCGCGCGGAACCGCAGCGGGTCCAGCCGCTGGCCGCAGGCGCGTTCCAGCGCTTCCAGGCTTCTCAGCGACAGGATGGACACCGACTTCTGCGGGATGTCGGTGAAGCGGTGGCCCTGGGCGCGCACCAGGCGCAGCCGGCCGCGCGCCTCCTCGCCCAGGAAGGCGGTGATGAACGCCTCCACCGCCGCGCGCCCCTCGGGGGTGGAAAGGCGGGCGCGGATGGGCTCGCCCTCCGGCGGGCGGATCAGCCAGGTGTCGCCCGGCGCGTCGTAGGCGGTGTGCAGCTGCGCCAGCCGGGCGTTGGCGGCCAGGCAGGCGAAGTTCGTCTTGCGGATCCAGCGCGGGTGGTCCGGGTCGAACTCGGCATCCGCCTGAGCGAGGGCGAAGACACGGTCGAAGGGCAGGCATTCGCCGGGGGCGAGCACGACCTCCTCCATCGCCTCGGGGGAGAATCCCTTCACGGGGTATCGGTAGATCTGCTCCACGCGCATGGCTTGCTCTTCGATATCCCTTGAATCGACCGTTCCATCACTACCACACTCTTGCAAGCCGCGCTGCCCGTCGGGGGCCGGCAGACCTGTCGCCTCGAGGAGGGACGAATGAACATCGAGACATTCACCGAACGCGCCCGCGGTTTCCTGCAGGCCGCGCAGACCATCGCGATCCGCGAGTTCCACCAGCGCCTGGCGCCGGAGCACCTGCTCAAGGCGCTGCTCGATGACGAGCAGGGCGCCGCCACCGGCCTGATCGCCGCCGCGGGGGGTGACCCTCAGGCGGTGCGCGCCGCCGCGGCGCAGGAACTCGCGCGCATCCCGGCCGTGCAGGGCGGCGGCGCCGGGCAGCCCCAGGCGACGCCCGAGCTGGTCCGCGCGCTGGATGCGGCGCAGGAGGCGGCGAACCGGGGCGGCGACAGCTTCGTTGCCCAGGACCGCCTGCTCCAGGGCCTCGCTGCGGCGGAAAGCCCGGCGGCGCGCGCGCTGAAGGCCGGCCGCGTCACGCCCGCCGCGCTGGAGAAGGCGATCGCCGACCTCCGCAAGGGCCGCCGGGTGGACAGCGCGACCGCCGAGGAGCAGTTCGACGCGCTGAAGAAATACGCCCGCGACATCACCGAGGCGGCGCGCAACGGCAAGCTGGACCCGGTGATCGGGCGCGACGAGGAGATCCGCCGCGCCATCCAGGTGCTTGCCCGGCGCACCAAGAACAACCCGGTGCTGATCGGCGAGCCCGGCGTGGGCAAGACGGCGATTGTGGAGGGCCTGGCCCTGCGCATCGCCAAGGGCGACGTGCCCGAGGCGCTGAAGGACAAGCGCGTGATGGCGCTCGACCTCGGCGCCATGGTGGCCGGCGCCAAGTATCGCGGCGAGTTCGAGGAACGGCTGAAGGGCCTGCTGACCGAGGTGGAGGGGGCGGCCGGCAAGGTCATCCTGTTCATCGACGAGATGCACACCCTGATCGGCGCCGGCAAGGCGGATGGCGCCATGGACGCCTCCAACCTGCTGAAGCCGGCGCTCGCCCGGGGCGAGCTGCACTGCATCGGCGCCACGACGCTGGATGAGTACCGCAAGCACGTGGAGAAGGACGCCGCTTTGGCGCGGCGCTTCCAGCCGGTCTTCGTGGGCGAGCCGAGCGTGGAGGACACCGTGTCCATCCTGCGCGGCATCAAGGAGAAGTACGAGCTGCACCACGGCGTGCGCATCGCCGATGCCGCGCTGGTGGCGGCGGCGACGCTGAGCAACCGCTACATCACCGACCGCTTCCTGCCCGACAAGGCCATCGACCTGATGGACGAGGCGTCGAGCAGGCTGCGCATGCAGGTGGACAGCAAGCCCGAGGAGCTGGACGAGCTGGACCGCCGCGTCCTGCAGCTCAAGATCGAGCGTGAGGCGCTGCGCAAGGAGGAGGACGACGCCTCCCGCGACCGGCTGGGCAAGCTGGAAAAGGAACTGGCCGAGCTGGAGGAGCGCTCCTCCGCGATGACGGTCGCCTGGGAGGCGGAGAAGGGCAAGGTCGTCGAGAGCCAGAAGTGGAAGGAACAGCTCGACCAGGCCCGCACCGAGCAGGACCTGGCCGAGCGGCGCGGCGACCTGAACAAGGCGGCCGAGCTGCGCTACGGCACCATCCCCGACCTGGAGCGCAAGCTGGCGGCCTCGGCCGGCGATGGCGGGCGGCTGGTCAACCAGGCGGTGACCGAGGAGGGCATCGCCGCGGTGGTGAGCCGCTGGACCGGCGTGCCGGTGGAGAAGATGCTGGAAGGCGAGCGCGCCAAGCTGTTGCGCATGGAAGATGAGCTGCGCAAGCGCGTTGTGGGGCAGGAGGAGGCGCTGCAGGCCGTCTCCAAGGCCGTGCGGCGCGCGCGGGCAGGGTTGCAGGACCCGAACCGGCCGATCGGCTCCTTCCTGTTCCTCGGGCCGACGGGGGTGGGCAAGACGGAGCTGGTGAAGGCCCTGGCCGCCTTCCTGTTCGACGACGAGCGGGCGCTGACGCGCATCGACATGAGCGAGTTCATGGAAAAGCACGCGGTGGCCCGGCTGATCGGCGCCCCCCCGGGCTATGTCGGCTACGAGGAGGGCGGCACGCTGACCGAGGCGGTGCGCCGGCGCCCATACCAGGTGCTGCTCTTCGACGAAGTCGAGAAGGCGCATGAGGACGTGTTCAACGTGCTTCTCCAGGTGCTGGATGACGGCCGGCTGACGGATGGGCAGGGGCGGACGGTGGATTTCCGCAACTGCATCATCGTGCTGACCAGCAACCTCGGTGCCCAGGCGATCGCCGACCTGCCAGGGGAGGCCGACATCGAGGCGGCCCGCCCGGCGGTGATGCGGGCGGTGCGCGACCACTTCCGGCCGGAGTTCCTGAACCGGCTGGACGAGATCGTGCTGTTCCGCCGCCTGGGGCGGACGGACATGGACACGATCGTCACCATCCAGCTTGCGCATCTGCGCGGCCTGCTGGAGCAGCGGCAGCTGCGGCTGGAGCTGACGCCGGAGGCGACGGAATGGCTGGCAGAGGCGGGGTATGACCCGGTCTACGGGGCGCGGCCGCTGCGCCGGGTGATCCAGCGCAACCTGCAGGACAAGCTGGCCGAGCTGATCCTGTCCGGCGTGATGCCCGCTGATGGCGTGGTGCGCGCAGAGGTGTCGGATGACGCGTTGGTAGTGAATGCGGCGTGAATGACGAATGGGGGGCTGACATGCTTCAACTGCATGACACCCCCCATTGCCAGTTCGGCGAACCCCCGCTAAATCCCCGTTCACCGGCGGCGAGGTTGTCCTGAGGGGCGGACGGAGCGGCTGGTGGGACGGGACGGTTGATCTTGACTGGTTCGCGAGGGCTGGCTAGATTGGTTGTCTTGTTTTTCCTTGCCAGGACATGGTGGGGTTGATCTGGGCGGGCTTGCTGGGCCGGAAGGTTCGGGTGGGCTGGTCGCCTGGGTTTGTTGTTTGACAGTTGTATCTGTTGTGCAGTGATGAGTTTGTGCGTTTCCGAGTGGATTTTGGTTTGGTGACACGGCTTGTGTGCTGTGGTGCTGGCTGGGATTGGTACTTGGGGATCGTGCGGATGGTGTCGGGATGCGTGGTTGGCGCTGCTTGGCTGTGAGGCTGGGTTGGCGTTGTGCTGTGTGTCTGGGTGCTTGGGGCGTGGTTCCTGGGTGGTGGTTCTGGGATGGTGCCTGGCGTGGGCTGGTGTTGCGGAACATTGGGATTGGATGGGTTGGTCCTGGGCTGGCTTTGGCTGGCTTGTGGATGATGAACCTGAGAGTTTGATCCTGGCTCAGAGCGAACGCTGGCGGAATGCTTAACACATGCAAGTCGCACGGGCAGCAATGTCAGTGGCGGACGGGTGAGTAACGCGTAGGAACGTGTCCAGGGATGGGGGATAACGCCGGGAAACTGGCGCTAATACCGCATGTCTCCTGAGGGAGAAAGCCGCGAGGCGTCTTTGGAGCGGCCTGCGTCCGATTAGCTTGTTGGTTAGGTAATGGCTGACCAAGGCGACGATCGGTAGCTGGTCTGAGAGGATGATCAGCCACACTGGGACTGAGACACGGCCCAGACTCCTACGGGAGGCAGCAGTGGGGA
>LNFM01000841.1_pt1 | contig 110411 bp, 111 predicted proteins | sample 596031 | NCBI WGS metagenome assembly LNFM01 (sample SAMN04254537, study PRJNA301005) | activated carbon metagenome | isolation source: dual media filters at the Ann Arbor, Michigan drinking water treatment plant | place: USA: Ann Arbor
CTTATGTAGGCAATGATCCAGCGAATTGGAAAGACCCATTTGGGTTGCGAAATTGTCATCCCGAGGATAAGAATTGCGTTGAAACCCCAGAGTCGGCTGAAACACCTGGCGATCCTCCTGAGAAAGACGAACAAACGAAAAAGCTTGAGCAAGTGGTCGTAACGGCTCAAAAGAAGCGTGAGGACTCTGACGGAAAATCTATTCGGTTCAGAACCGATGACGAGTACGGATACATTGTTACAACTACAAGCATAGAGCGAGCAAAGATGCGGCCTTTGGGGTCGGTTGATTGCGGGCGGAATGCGGTTCAGCTATGGGGTCTATCTGGGCCGGAGGGTGCGACACGAGCTCATACCCATCCGGATGGGTATGGTGCACCAGGAACAGTACCAGGACCCGGAGACCACCTCGCGGCTCAGGCATCAGATGACGAAGTCGCGTTTACGATGACTTCCGCTCATGTATTCACGATAGAAGAAATGTCCAACGGCACGTTTAGAGTTTGGGTGAACGGAGCAGTATTGACTGACTCTCAGCGTAATGATCTTGTGAGCAACATGAGAATTTGGGAGAGTCCTTCGGCAAATTCTACGGGGGCATCAGACAAGAAAAAGTACTGTGGGGAAAAATGAGTGCTCTTAGGACAGCAGTTGTTGGAGTGATTTGCCTGATCTCGACAACAGCGTGTACACCGACGGCCGTGCCGCTTAAAGCTACGACTGCATCGGACTGTTATACAAGCGAAAGTTGCACAGTGGCGGGTGTTGTAGAGATATCCAGCGATGGGCATGGCTATATTGGTATACTTAAGTTTGCAGATGGTAGCTGCATAAACGTGTCTCTCCCCCAAATAGATAACCAACGACTAGCGGCGAAACCTCCGCAGAGTATTGAAGTAAGTGGCTCAGTCTTGCCATTCCCTTACGTCAAGGGTGTACTTGAATTTAAAGTTAATGGTAGACGAGTTGGCTATGGAAGGTGCGGACCTTATTATTTGTTCGTGAAGTAAGTGTCCGTCCGAAAACATATTGAATCGGACGAATCAGTTGTGATTCAAGAGAGGTGGCCTGATTTTGAAGGGAGCCGCCGATGTGGACAGCTGAGAACCGCGGCCGGTATGACCGCAGCCGGCTGCGCTATCCGTCCGACCTGACCGACGAGGAGTGGGCGCTGATCGCGCCGGGCATCCCGCCGGCCAAGCGCGGCGGCAACAAACGCACGGTGGACCTGCGCGAGATCGTCAACGGGCTGATGTATATCCTGAGCACGGGCTGCCAATGGCGGGCGGTTCCGAAGGACCTGCCGCCGCGCTCGACCTTGTACGGTTATTTCGATCTGTGGAGTTGGGACGGCACGCTCGATCGCATCCATCACGCCCTCTATGTCGTCCCCTGTGAAGAATCCCCAACCCTTTGACAAGGTTTGATGATCTGGATGCCTGAAGTATTCGGGTTTGCCGGATTTGCGTATCCATCCGGTGAAGGCCGCCCCGCGGTGCCTCAAGGCGGGCTGTCTGAGGCTTGTCTTCGGCGGGGGCGGTAGGCCATGCGCGCGAGTTCGGCCTTGATGCGGTGCTCCTCGATGTCGCTTGGGTTGTAGGGGCGGCCATACCAGGCGAGCATCTCGCGCTTCTTCCGGCTTCCTCTGCCGCTGTCGGGTGCCGATGTGGCGTCGATGAAGTCGTAGTATCCGGGCACGCTGCCGCAATCTTCCGGCGGACAGCGCCGTTCGCCGCCGAGGAAGCTCGGATAGGGTTCGCCGGGATGGGCGGGCTCGATCCGTTCGACGACGATCCGATGCAGCCAGTTGTCGCCCATGTCATAGGTGTAGCTGAACTGGTCGAGGCCGCTGTTGAGGACTTTGGCGAGCCTGGCGCGGCTTGCCGGCTTGACCTCGCGGCCCCAGTCAAGGCCCTCCGGATCGGGCAGGCCATAGGTCACGCCGTCGATGTCGAACTCCCAGAGATGGTAATCTAGCCAGCCCATGGTGACCTGAATGATGCGGTGGAGGGCGTGCAGGCTGCTCGACGCGCGCACGGCGACGCGCCGCCAGATCAGCGGTTCTATCTCATCCAGCTCGATGCGGAGAATGGCGACTTCATCGGCACTCATGCCGCCAGTTTGGCGGAGCGCGGCTTCCAGTTCCCTGGCAAAAGCGCGTCGAGCTTCGAGATCGGCTGGTCGTTGATCCGGCGCAGCACGTCGGCCAGCCAGGCTTCCGGGTCGACGTCGTTGAGCTTGGCGGTGGCGATCAGGGTGTAGATGGCGGCAGCCCGCTCGCCGCCCCGGTCGGAGCCGCAGAACGTCCAGTTGCGGCGCCCGACGGCGACGCAGCGCAAAGCGCGTTCGGCGGCGTTGTTGGTCAGGCAGATCCTGCCGTCCTCCAGGAAGCGGGTGAAGGCCGGCCAGCGCTTCAGCATGTAGTCCATCGCCTTGGCGATGTCGTTGTGCCGCGACAGCGTCGCGCGATTGGCCCGCATCCAGTCCTCGAGGGCTTCGACCAGCGGCGCCGCGTGCTGTCGGCGCAGTTCCAGCCGCCGGTCGGCGCTCAGGCCGTTGACCCCATGTATTTCCGCCATGAGCGACAAGAGTCCGGCCTGAGATTGGAGGGTGCTGCTCTTCGCGCTCCCCATCGTGGTAACGGGAATGTCCACTGCACGCCCACGCGGCATCGGCTCGATGAGTTCGACCTTCGCCGATCATGGCTTCCGAGCAGCTTCGGTGCTGACACCTCCCGCCAGGAACTTTGACATGACCGCTCGACGAGCCCCGCTTTGCGGCTTCCAATCTCCGCGCTCCCAATGGGCGAATGTGCCCTCATCAACGCCGAGGACGGCCGCGGCATCTTCAATCGAGAGGCCCCGCCTCCTGCGCTCCGCCTTGAGTTCTTCACCGAACGTCGTAGGCTGCGGCCATGGTTCGTATCCAAGAAATCTGATGATCGCGGGATACATCGAGACCATCGGCTGGCGAACGTCCCTCTCCCACGACAATAGCGTCCAGGGCTTGACGCCTATGGCCATTGCGGCGTCGCGCTGCCATACGCCGAGCTCCCGCCTTCTGCGACGAAGCCGTGCGCCAAGAGAGTCCCCCCGCAGTTCCGTAGGGTCAGGTTTTTGTACAAAAAAGGCCTTTGAGACCCCCGGCATCAACAAGGCAACACTGCCTTGCAAGTGCGGCTATCTGGGCGACGCCCAGCTCGCCTGCAACCGCGCCCCGAAATGCGCCGTCGACTATCAGGGCCGCATCTCCGGCCCGCTCTACGACCGCATCGACCTGCAGATCGAGGTGCCCGCCGTGGCCGCCGCCGACCTGTCGCTGCCGCCGCCCGCCGAAGGCTCGGCCGAGGTGGCGCGAAGGGTCGCCGCCGCCCGCGCCGTCCAGACCGAACGCTACGAAAGGCTGGGCGCCAACGTCCGCACCAACGCCCAGGCCGATGGCGAGGTGCTCGAAGCCGCCGCCGCCCCCGACGAACCCGGCCGCGCCCTGCTCACCCAGGCCGCCGACAAGCTGCGCCTGTCGGCCCGCGGCTATCACCGGGTATTGCGGGTGGCGCGGACGCTGGCCGATCTGGCGGGTGTTGAAGGCGTCGGCCGGGTGCACATCGCCGAGGCGCTGTCCTATCGGCGGTTCACGGTGCAGCGGTGAGGGGGAGGGAGTTGAAAGCAGCGACACTGAAACCCTATTTCAGTGACAGTGCATTTAATTATCCGTCGCTGCTGATCCAGCGATGATGGCGGCATGGCCCGTCCGGTCCGCCGCGACCTCTCGCTGATCTCCGCGCCCCACAAGCCCCGCCACTGCAACATTTTGCCGGGCGACAACCGCGCCCGACCGGCTAGACTGGCGCCATGACCTTCCTCGATGACAACACCGCCTATGAAACCTGGCTGCACACCCAGTGCGACGTGGACGAGCCCGGGCTCGTGCGCAAGCACGGCAAGATGGACAGCCATCCGTTCCCGTTCCTGCGCGCCACCTTCTTCCGCTGGGCGGCCACCATCGAGGCGATCTGCCCCGGGCTGATGGACGCCCCGGCGGTGCTGTCGGTGGGCGACACCCATCTGGAGAACTTCGGCACCTGGCGCGACGCCGAGGCCCGCTGGGTCTGGGGCTTCAACGATTTCGACGAGGCCGCCGTGATGCCCTGGCCGCTCGACCTGGTGCGGCTGGCGGCCAGCGCCCGGGTGATGCCAGGCAAGGCGATCGGCGGCAGGGAGGCGGCCGAGGCGGTGATCGACGGCTACCGCCGCGGCCTGTCGGCGCCGCGCCCGACCCTGCTCGACGAGCAGGAGACCTGGATGCGCCGCTTCGTCGCCTGCACCGACGACGACCGCCGCGACTTCTGGCGGGAGATCGCCGAACTGCCGGATATCGCGCCGCCGCAACGCGCGGTCGACGGGCTGGCGCGCAACGTGCCCGACGGCGCGGTGATCGAGCGCTTCGCCAAGCGCACCAAGGGCGCGGGCGGCCTCGGCCGGCCGCGCTACGTGGCGGTGGCGCTGTGGCGCGGCGGCCATGTGGTGCGCGAGGCCAAGGCGGCGGTGCCGTCCACCTGGGAATGGCAGCACGGCATTGCCGCCGGCAACCATTTCCTCGCCGCCGCGACGGGAAAATTCCGCTCGCCCGACCCGTTCCTCACCGTCCATGACGGCTTCATCTTCCGCCGGCTCGCCGCCGATTCGCGCAAGGTCGAGCTCGAGGACCTGACCGGCACGGGTCTGACCGCCGGCCTGGTGCGCGCCATGGGCTTCGACCTGGGATCGATCCACGCGGCCACGGACGGCGCGGCGGCCCGCATCCTCGCCGACCTGGAAGCCCGCCCCACGGACTGGCTGCGCGATGCCTCCCGCGCCGCGGCCAAGGCCGTAGAGGCGGATTGGGAAGAATGGAAGGGCCGTTAGTCGGCGCCGTATCCGAATCTGCTCGACTCCGGCAAATCGTCCGTGTCAGCCTTCGCCCATGAACGATGACAAGCTGCAGCAGTTAATCGATCGCCAGGCGATCACCGACGGCCTTCACTGGTACACCAGGTGGGTCGATCTCAACCGCGTCGACATGCAGGTCCAGATCTTCGCCGACGACGGACGCATCAGCTTCGGCGGCGACAACTGGACCGTGGGCCGCGCCAACATCCAGGCGCTGATCGATCCGCTGGTTCAGCTCTATGCCGCCACCCATCACTACATCACCAATGTGGAGATCACCTTCGAAGGCGCCGACGAGGCGCGTTCCCAGTGCTATCTCCACGCCTGGCACCGTCCCGTGGCCGGCGGCGACAACTTCGTCCTCTACGCCCAGTATCACGACCGCTGGGTGCGGACGGGCGAGGGCTGGCGGATCAAGGAGCGGCGCCTTAAGACCGCGGCAACCGAGGGACGAGCCGGCGGTGAAGCCGGCATGGACATGATCGGCCGGGCCCCCAGCCGACCGGCATAAATTCGGTTTCGGCGACGGTTTACCTGACTTTCACCGGCTGGTGTCGAGTTGGCGGCTCGCGACAGATTACGCGAGCTGTCACCGAAACTGCACGACTCACGGATGAGCCGTTGCTAACAATCGGCAGCGACAATACCAAAAAAATGTGGGAACTTTGCACTTCGACCACCAGTTATTGTGTTGAATGGCGAGTCAACCCCATGATACGGTGCGTAAGTCAAAAGAGGGGTTGACAATGCGGATTTTCAATCAACATATGGCGCCGCGCGACCGGTCGCTATATGGCAACGGGTGAAAAAATGCGCCTATTGGAAAAGCTGCTGCACACAATGTTCAGGTACATAACCGAAGCTTTCTCAAAGCCTCTCCGTTCGAAGGTCAGAATTGATGGCTTTCGCAAGGGAGCCGTGCGCAAAATTGTAGCTTCTCGGTCGCACGGTGACATTCGTCTCCAGTGGGGTAAGTATTATACGGACAAAGATGTCGCCGAAAAGCGAAAGCGAGTCTCAAAATTCCGCTTCGTCGACTGACGACAGCGACCCGTTAAAATTACTCCAGAAGCTAGCCGACGAATACGAGAGGGCGGATACCTTCTGCAAACGGGTCAAGTCGTTTGTTGAGGAAGCCGGTATTCCTGCCGCAAATGAGTTGCGGTATGCGGGGCATCACGCGATTCTTGCCGTTTGCGCCTCACCCACCACGCCACGCGTTGACCACCTGAGAAAAGCCATCAGCCATTGCCAGCGCGCAACCTACGAAGCGGGCGAAGCGGGAATATTGGTGGCACTGGAAAAAATTTACACGTTCACGGCTGACTATAAGCAGGTCATCGTTGGTACTGTGGTGACTAACTACCAAGGCATATTACGAAGGGCGCAGCAGGCTCAGAAACGAGTCACTGAGCCTAGGGAGACAAATGACCACAGGGACAATGACCATGAAACCCATGTGAGAATCTTTGACGAACTTGTCGAGGATTGCAACGCGCTGGACTTGGCTCGTGACGAGCTAAATAAGGCGCTTGATCATGACTCCCGCGATGGCAAACGTCATAACACAAACCTTAGCGCGTCGGTCATCATTGGGGCGTTGGCAATAGCCGTTGCGGTCTATTTTGGTCTGAAGCAAACCTCCATCCCTTATGCTCCCCCACCAGCGGCACCTATTCAACAAGCTCCCGCTGGCGAAGCCGCCAAAGGCAAGCTCCCGCCCGCATCGGGGTCAGAATCACAATCCGGTCGTCAGTAAGGCAGAGTCCGGCCCACCTCGCTGGTGATCTCCATTGGCGTGGTGGCTTGAGCGCCGTGGACGGACCCTTTGCGCGCAAATCACACATCGCCAAAAAATAGGGCGTCCCGAAGGACGCCCGAGTCTCCCCGTTGAACTGTGTCGCCCTACGGCATCAGCTTGCCGCCGTTGAGCATGAAGGTCTGGCCGGTGATGTAGTCCGAGCCGTGGCTGGCGAGGAACACGAGCAGCGGCGCGCCGTGGATCAGCGGATCGCCCAGATAGCGCATGGGCAGCGCCTGCTCCAGGGCGGTGACGAATTCGGGGCGCGCCTTGCGCCAGTTCTCAAAGGCGTCCGACGCCAGCGTCGGGCTGATGATGTTGACGTTGATGCCGAACTGGCCCCACTCGTTGGCGGCGGTGCGGCTGACGGCACGGATCGCCTCCTTGGCCATGTTGTAGGCGGTGTTGCCGGTGGTGCCGAGGATGCCCGAGGTGGACGAGAAGTTGATGATCTTGCCCCACTTCTTTTCCTTCATGATCGGGAACACCGCCTGCATCGCCCACAGGCTGGCCATCGCGCCGCTGTTGAAGGTGTAATAGATCTCGGCGTCGGTCGACTCCTCGACACCCACGAACACGGTCGAGCCCTGCGGCTTCTCCTTGGTGCCGAAGCCCTGCGCGTTGCTGACCATGATGTCGACGGTGCCATAGGCCTTCACGGTCTCGTCGACCATGCGGAACACCTGGTCGCGCTCGGAGACGTCGACGACGACCGGGATCGCCTCGCCGCCCTCGTCGCGGATCTGCTTCACCACCTCGTCCACGGTCGACTTGGTGCGCGAGGCGACGGCCACCTTGGCGCCCTCGCGGCCATAGGCGATGGCGATGGCCTTGCCGATGCCGCGCCCGGCGCCGGTGACGATGGCGACGTTTCCTTCGAGCTGCTTCATGGGGTGTCTTCCGCTTTTGGGGGGACTCGGTGATTTTCAGCGCCAGTGAAGAATCTTGTGTATGTTTGGGGATGAACGGGTCCGCCGTCAACGGCCTTTTCACCCGATGTGCCGTTGCGTGACGTGTGTTGCACATGCTCGTATAGTCGGCGCGCGCATGAATGCGCATCGGGGAGGACATCATGGACCGGGTAAAAGGCAAGATCGCGCTGGTCACCGGCGGCGCCGACGGGATCGGCGCGGCGACGGCGCGGTTGCTGGCGGCCGAGGGCGCGACCGTCGTGGTCACCGACATCAACGAGGCGGGCGCGAAGGCGCTGGCCGGCGAACTCGGCGGCATGGGCATCGCGCACGACGCCGGCAGCGAAGCCGACTGGCACGCCGCCATCGCCGCTGTGAAGGACCGCTACGGCCGGCTCGACGTGCTGGTCAACAACGCCGGCATCGGCGCCGGCATCGGCGACATCGAGCACCAGACGCTGGACGACTATCACAAAGTCATGCGGGTGACCTGCGACAGCGTGTTCATCGGCTCCAAATGCGCCGTCGAACTGATGAAGGGCAAAGGAGGCGGCTCCATCGTCAACGTGTCGTCGATCCACGGCATCAAGGCCGCGGCGCACGAGGCGGCCTATTCGGCGGCCAAGGGCGCGGTGCGGCTGCTGACCAAGTCGGTGGCGCTCCACTGCGCCCGCAACGGCTACCGGATCCGCTCCAACTCGGTGCATCCCGGCTACATCCTGACCACCCAGATGATCGCCTGGATGGAGCGCTCGGCCAACAGCGCCGACCTGAACGCGGCGCTGCTCGCCCAGCATCCCATCGGTTTCCTCGGCCAACCGGAGGATATCGCCAACGGCATCCTCTACCTGGCCAGCGAGGAAAGCCGGTTCATGACCGGCTCCGAGCTGGTGATCGACGGCGGCTACACGCTCTAATTTATTGAAATCAATAAACGATTGTCATCCCGGCGAAGGCCGGGACCCAGAACGGGGAAGGGGCTGAGCCCTGTGATCCCCTGGGTCCCGGCTTTCGCCGGGATGACAATGTAATGGGGAGTTTGGGGTTAGATCACGCCCTTGTCCCTCAGCGCCGCCATCTCCTCGTCGCTCAACCCCAGCAAGCCCTGGAACACGCTCTCATTATCCGACGCCAGCGGCTTGCCGGCCCAGTCGATGGCGCCGGGCGTGCCCGTCAGCCTCGGCATGACATTGGCCATGGCCATGTCGCCGATCCTCGTGGGCACCGTGGCGATGTTCCCCCGCGCGGCGTATTGCGGGTCGTCGAAGATCTCGTCGATGGCATAGACCGGGCCGCACGGCACCTGGGCGTCGGCACATTTCCCAAGCACCTCGGCGCGGTCCATTGATGCGGTCCACGCGCCGACCATCGTGTCGACCTCGGCGCGGGCGGCCTCGCGTTTGGCGATGGTGCCGTAGACGCCGTCGCCCGCCAGCTCGGGGCGGCCCATCAGCCGGGCAAGGCGCTCGAAGATCTTGTCGTTGGTGCAGGCGATGGCGACCCAGCCTCCGTCCTGCGTCGGATAGTGGCTGTGCGGCACCGCGTTCACCGTGCCCGCGCCCATGCGCTGGCGCACGAAGCCGCCCTGCTGATAGGCGGGCGCCAGCTCGTCGAGGATGCGGAAGATGCTTTCGTAGAGGCCGATGTCCACCACCTGGCCGACGCCGCTCCTGTCGCGCGCCCGCAGCGCCAGCAGCACGCCGATCACGCCGTACATGCCCGACATGTAGTCGGCCAGCGTCGCCGAGCCGGGCGTCACCGGCTCCCGCTCCGGGTGGCCGGCGAGGAACGAGATGCCGCCGAACGCATTGGCGATGCGCCCGAATCCCGGCAGACCGCGCATGGGCCCGGTCTGGCCATAGGCGGAGACGCGCAGCATCACCAGCGCCGGATTTTCGGCCGACAGGGTCTCCCAGCCCAGGCCCCAGCCTTCCAGCGTGCCCGGCTGGAAGTTTTCGCACAGCACGTCGGTCTCGCGCACGAGGCGCTTCAGCAGCGCGGCGCCATCCGGCGTGCGCAGGTCCAGCGTCACCGGCTTCTTGTTGCGGCTCTCGCTCAGCCACACCAGCGAATCGCCGCACCCGGTCGGTGTGCCGAAGCGGCGCAGCGGGTCGCCGATCCCGGGCAGCTCCACCTTGATCACCTCGGCGCCGAACTCGGCCATCAGCGTGGCGCAGTAGGGCGCGGCGATGAAGGTGGCCAGGTCCAGCACGCGGACGCCGGCAAGCGGGCGGGGGTCGGAGGACTCGAACATGGGCAACTCGCGGAGTTGATCGTCGCGGCGGGAATACACCGGGCGCGCAAGATTTCATACCATCGCCGCAGGCGCCGGGACATGATCGGCCATCATTTCGGGGAGGGGAAGTCGATGGATCTGGGAATCGCGGGCCGCAAGGCCATCGTCAATGGCGGCAGCGCCGGCATGGGCAAGGGCAGCGCCAGGGCGCTGGCGAAGGAAGGCGTCGATATCTGGCTGGTGGCGCGCGGCGAGGAGCGGCTGAACGCCGCCGCCGCCGAGATCGCCCGCGAGACCAACGCACGGGTGACGCCGGTCGTCGCCGACCACAGCACGGCGGCAGGCCGCGCGAAGGTTCTCGACGCCTGCCCGGAACCCGACATCCTGGTGATGACCTGCGCGCCGCCCGCCCAGACCGGCGACTACCGCGACATTTCTGTCGGCGACTGGAACGACACCTTCGCCACCACCCTGCTGAGCCCCATCGAGATGATGCGCGCGACCATCGACGGCATGGTGGAACGGAAATTCGGCCGCATCGTCAACATCGCCACCGGCGCGGCCAAGTACCCGGCGGAAATCCGCCTGCTGTCGGGCGCGCCCCGCGCCGCGCTGGTCAACTACACGGTGGCCGTGTCGAAGCGCGTCGCCAGGCACAACGTGATCATCAACAATCTGCTTCCCGGCATGTTCCACACCGCGACGATCCACGACCGCATGACCGAGCGGGCGAAGGAGAACGGCACGTCCTATGACGAGGAGGTGCAGAAGTTCGTGCGCGACTGGCGCATCCCGGCCGGCAAGTTCGGCGACCCGGACGATTTGGGCGCGTTCTGCGCCATGTTCTGCAGCAAATACGCCAGCTTCACCGTCGGCCAGAGCCTGGTGATCGATGGCGGCCTGATCAATTCCACGTTCTGATGTTTAGCTATTGCTAAAGGATGGGCGATGCGCTACATTCAACACAAGGGTCAAAATTCCCGTGACGAGTTCCGGGACGCGATCTTCGATGCAGGGATACCGTCGCTCGACCGTATCGAAGTGCTGCGGAAAATGGCCCAGATCGACCGCGGCGAAAGGTCGCCAGCCAGCTTCGGCCAGGAGGCGGCGCCCGGCCTTTACGTTTGGAGCAGCGAGATGTTCGAGACCAGTCAGGGACGCCGGGGCATCTGGCTTTCCTACGAACCGCCGGGAGACGGCGCTACCATCGTGCGCGCCTTTGCTACCTACACGGGTGGGCCGCGCGAAAGCGAGGTGGCGGTGCTGGTTTCCCGCGACCGTCAGCAGAGTGGGACACGGATATGAGTGTTGCAGCCAGGGACATCGACCTTTCCAACCTCGACCTCTCGGTCGATGAGGTTGCCGCCCTGCTTGGTGTCGACCGGACCGAGGTCGAGCTCGCTGACGCGACGATCGCACTGGTCGAACGCCATGCCGCCCTGATCATGCGGATGCGCGTGGCGCGCGGCCTGGGCGGAGCCGATCTGGCTCGTTTGCTGGGGCTGTCGCCGGGGCGCGTCTCGCAACTGGAAAGCGGCCAGATCCGTCATGCGGTCAACCTCAGGACGCTCGCCGAGATCGCCTACAAGCTGGACTTCGACCTGGACATCGCCCTGCGCGACCGGCGCGCGAGCGTCGCTCACGATCAGACGGTCGTCCACGACCCCTATGACCCATTGCGGGTCGGTGTGGTGGCCGCGCCGCTCGGCGGGGCGGCGGTGGCCGAGGCCGCCGGCATGCATGACATGGAGGCGGCTACGTTCGTCCTCGACGACGCCAACTTTCAGTTCCATCCCGACGCAGACGAGACCGTCGTGTTGCAGACGGCGGCGATCGAGGAAACGGTGACCGTGGCCGACGGCGAGGAAGGCGACACCGCCGCCAGCCATGGCTGAGCCGTCCGGCACGGGTCACGATGCGCGCACCGCGCCGGGCGCCCGGTGGTGGGTGCCGCGCGTCGTGGCCGCCGTCCTCGTCGTCGTCGCGTTCTCGCTTTCCGGCTGGAAGTCGACGCCGTTCGGCGGGCTCGTCGCGCCGGCCTGCGGCGTGCTTGGCTCGGTGGTAGTGCTGATGGGCGCCTGGTGCTCGATTAAGGTGCGCGAGGAGCTGACCCGGTTGGCGCTGGTGCCGGTGTCCGACAAGACCGTGCGGGCGATGACCGAGGAACTGGCGCGCACGAAGAACGCCGAGATGCTGGCGCTGCTGCGCACGGAATGGCGCTATTACATCGCCGGCGTGCTTCTGCTTTGCGTGTCGTTCGGCATCGATCTGGCCGACCGGCTCAGGCTCTACATCGCGTCGCTTTCGGGCTAGCGCCTGCGCCGCTGTCCGGCCAGCGCGTACAGGCCCTGGTTGCCCCGGTGCCAGGTGGCGGTGAGCTTGAAGCGGTCGATGCGCCAGCCCTCCGGCGTCCGCGCCAGCCCGAAATCGTAGGTGCCGCCCAAGGTCACGCTGCCGTCGCCCTGGCCGTTCACCAGGAAGTGCTCGGCCTGCACGTAGACCGTCACCGTTGCCCGGTCGCCCGCGATGTCGAACACGAAATTGCTCAGCAGGTGCTGGGTGACGTCGAAGCCGCGCAGGAAGGGTTCGATGCCGGCCGCCCAGTCCGCCGCCTTCACGGTGACCGGCGGCTGGCCGTTGAAGGCGGACAGGTCGTATTCGCAGTCCTCGGCGAAGGCCGATCGGTACAGGTCCATGTCGACGGTGTCGACGGCGGTGGCGAACTTCATCACCGTGTCGCGCAGGTCCTCGCGGTCCTTCAGGGATTGCAGGTCGGTCATTCCGTTAGCCTTTTTCACGCGCGGGCGCCGCGGCGCTTGCCCCGAGTCCGTCAGGATGGCACCTTGCCTCAAACCGGCATCGTGTTTCGAGGGGAAATACCGGCCAGGATGACCATCGATATCTTCCTGCAGCAACTGGTCAACGGGCTCACGCTCGGCGCCTTCTACGGCCTGATCGCCCTCGGCTACACGATGGTGTACGGCATCATCGGCATGATCAACTTCGCCCATGGCGACATCTACATGATCGGCGCCTTCGTCGCGCTGATCGGGTTCGTGGTGCTGTCGACCGTCGGCATCGCCTCGGTGCCGCTGGCCATCCTCATCGTGCTGGTGCTGGCCATGTTCTTCACCGCCTGCTACGGCTGGGCGGTCGAGCGGATCGCCTACAGGCCGCTGCGGGGATCGCCGCGGCTCGCGCCGCTGATCTCGGCCATCGGCATGTCGATCGTGCTGCAGAACTATGTGCAGATCGCCCAAGGCGCGCGCACCAAGTCGCTGCAGCCCATCGTCCACGGCCAGTACAGCATCGACGTCGGGCAGGGCGCCCATGTCAGCGTCAGCCTGTTGCAGATCATCATCATCGTGCTGACCGTGGCGCTGATGGCCGGCTTCACCTGGGTGATCCGCAGCACCCCGCTGGGCCGCGCCCAGCGCGCCACCGAGCAGGACGCCACCATGGCCGCGCTCCTCGGCGTCAACGTCAACCGGACGATCTCGATCACCTTCGTCATCGGCGCGTCGCTGGCGGCGGTCGCCGGCATGATGGCGACGCTGTATTACGGCGTCATCGACTTCTATATCGGCTTCATCGCCGGCATCAAGGCGTTCACCGCCGCGGTGCTCGGCGGCATCGGCTCGCTGCCCGGCGCCATGCTGGGCGGCCTCGCCATCGGCCTGATCGAATCGTTCTGGCCGGTGTTCTTCGACTTGGCCTACCGTGACGTGGCGGTGTTCGGCTTGCTGATCCTGGTGCTGATCTTCCGCCCCACCGGCCTGCTCGGCCGCCCCGAGATCGAGAAGGTCTGATGGCGGCGGCCGACCGTCAGCGTCCGCCATTCGTCGCCATGCTGCGCGACAGCGCGCTGGCCGCCGTGGTCGCCGCGCTCCTCGCCGTGCCGCTGCTCGGTGTTCGCCTCGTCGACAATGCGGGGGGCCTGACCCTCGACTACCGGCTTCCGCTGGTGCTCTACGCGGCGGCGGCGGTGTTCGCCGGCCGCCTGCTGCTGTCGCTGGCGGGGCACTTTCTGGCGCCGTCGTTCCGCGATATGACGGTGTCCCTCCCGCGCATGCCGCGCAATTCCCTGATCATCGTCGGCTGGGTGCTGGTCGCCGCCGCCGTGCTGCTGCCCTGGATGCCGTTCGCCGAGCGCAACCTGGTCGACAAGCTCACCCTGATCCTGATCTACGTCATGCTCGGCTGGGGCCTCAACATCGTCGTCGGCCTCGCCGGCCTGCTCGACCTGGGCTATGTGGCGTTCTACGCCATCGGCGCCTATGCCTACGCGCTGCTGTCGATGCATTTCGGCCTGTCGTTCTGGATCTGCCTGCCGCTTGCCGGCCTGATGGCGGCGCTGTTCGGCGTCGCGCTGGGCTTTCCGGTGCTGCGGCTGCGCGGCGACTATCTGGCCATCGTCACGCTGGGCTTCGGCGAGATCATCCGCGTCGTGCTGCTGAACTGGCAGGCGGTGACCAACGGGCCCAACGGCATCACCGGCATCGAGCGGCCGACCCTGTTCGGACTGAGCTTCTCGCGCGCGGCCGACGGCCCCACCTTCGCCGGCTTCTTCGGCATCGAGTTCTCGCCGGTGCACCGGGTGTATTTCCTCTACTACCTGATCCTGGCGCTCGCCCTGATGACCACCCTCTTTGCCCAGCGCATCCGGAGATTGCCCACGGGCCGCGCCTGGGAAGCGCTGCGCGAGGACGAGATCGCCTGCCGCAGCCTGGGCATGAACCCGGTCACGGTGAAGCTGTCGGCGTTCGCCATCGGCGCGTCCTTCGCCGGGCTGGCCGGCTCGTTCTTCGCCACCCGGCAGGGCTTCATCAGCCCGGAGAGTTTCAGTTTCATCGAATCCGCCACCATCCTCGCCATCGTCGTGCTCGGCGGCATGGGCAGCCAGATCGGTATCGTGCTCGCCGCCGTGCTGCTGGTCGGCCTGCCCGAATGGTTCCGCGACCTGTCCGAGTACCGCATGCTGGTCTTCGGCGGCGCCATGGTGCTGATCATGCTGTGGCGGCCGCAGGGACTGCTGTCGCGGCGCGAGCCGACCATCCTGCTCGACCCGAAGCCGGCAAGTGCCGGGGCGACGGTGCCATGACCGAGCCTGCCGCGACGCTGCTCCAGGTCGACCACCTGACCATGCGATTTGGTGGCATAACCGCCATCAGCGACCTGTCATTCACCGCCAAACGTGGCGACATCACGGCGATCATCGGGCCAAACGGCGCCGGCAAGACCACCGTGTTCAACTGCCTGACCGGTTTCTACCAGCCGACGGTCGGCCGGCTGGAGCTGACCCACCAGAACGGCAAGCGGTTCCTGCTGGAGCGCATGCCCGATTTCCGCATCGCCCGCGACGCCCACGTCGTCCGCACCTTCCAGAACATCCGGCTGTTCGCCGGTATGAGCGTGCTGGAGAACCTGGTGGTCGCCCAGCACATCGCGCTGACCCGCGCGTCGGGCTACGCCGTCGCCGGCCTGCTGCACCTGCCCGTCTACCGCAAGGCCGAGCGCCGCGCCGTCGAGCAGGCGCGCTACTGGCTCGACAAGATGGGCCTGACCGCCAGCGCCGATCAGCTCGCCGGCAGCCTGCCCTACGGCTTCCAGCGCCGGCTGGAGATCGCCCGCGCCATGTGCGCCGGGCCGGTGCTGTTGTGCCTGGATGAACCCGCCGCCGGCCTCAACACCCGCGAGACCGACGAACTCAGCGGCCTGCTCCTCGACATCCGCAAGGAGCACGGTCTGTCCATCCTGCTGATCGAGCACGACATGGCGCTGGTGATGGAAATCTCCGACCATGTGGTGGTGCTCGACCACGGCGCCTGCATCTGCCACGGCCCGCCCGCCAAGGTGCGCGCCGACCCGGCGGTGATCAGCGCCTATCTGGGCACGCCCGAGGACGAGGCCATCGCGCTCACCAGAGGGAGCCGTTGATGCTGTCGGTCGAGGGCCTCCACGCCGCCTATGGACGCATCGAGGCGCTCGACGGCGTCGATCTGGAGGTGAAACAGGGCGAGATCATGTCGCTGGTGGGCGCCAACGGCGCGGGCAAGACCACCCTGCTGATGAGCATCTGCGGCGCGCCCATCGTCACCGCGGGCCGGATCGTGCTCGACGGCGAGGACCTGGCGGGCGTGCCCATGCACGAGATCATCCGCCGCGGCGTGGGGCATGTGCCGGAAGGACGGCACATCTTCCCGCGCATGACCGTGCTCGAGAACCTGCGCATGGGCGGCTACGCCGTCGACCCGAAACACTTCAGCGCCGACCTGGAAAGGGTGCTCGCTCTGTTCCCCCGCCTCAAGGACCGCCTCTCCCAGCGCGGCGGCACCCTCTCGGGCGGCGAGCAGCAGATGCTGGCCATCGCCAGGGCGCTGATCGGCCGGCCGCGCCTGCTGCTGCTCGACGAGCCGTCGCTGGGCCTGGCGCCGCTGATCGCGCTGCAGCTGTTCCAGGCGATCCTCGGCATCAACCGCGACGAGAAGCTGACCGTGCTGCTGATCGAGCAGAACGCCTACCAGGCGCTGAAGCTGGCCGACCGGGCCTGCATCATGGTGAACGGCAAGATCACGCTGCGCGGCACCGGCGCCGAGCTGCTGGCCAATCCGGCGGTGCAGGCCGCCTATCTGGAAGGCGCCGCATGAACCCGCAGGACGGCATCGATCCCGCCGCTCTGCCCGATCCGGGCCTGTTCGGCACATCGCCCATGGTCACCCTGTTCCTGACCATCCTCTTCATGGGCGGCTGCGCGCTGATGACGGGGCGCGGCCTCGCCAACACCTGGCGGCCGGCCTGGCAGGTGGCGCCCTACGCCCTGCTGCTGGGCCTTGCCGACCGGTTCCTGATCTATGCCCTGTTCGGCGGCGAGCTGCTGTCGGCCGGCGGCTTCGTCGCCCACACCCTGATCCTGATGGCGATCGCGCTGGCGTCGCACCAGGCGACCAGGGCCGGCCGCATGGTCAGCCAGTACCCGTGGATGTACGAGCGGGTGCTGTTCTTCGGCTGGCGGCGCAAAGCATAGTGGTGTCGGCCGCACATTCCTTGAACTCTGACTCGCGTGGGGTATGCTCTGCGCGGGGCTCCATCAATAATCAGTCAGGCAGGTCGCTTTCATGAACCGGTTCAAGACGATTCTCATCGCGGTTACCGCGGCCAGCCTTCTTTGCGGCGGCGACGCGTGGGCCGACATCAAGATCGGCGTCGCCGGCCCCATGACCGGTTCGGAGGCTTCCATCGGCGAGCAGATGCGCAAGGGCGCCGAGAAGGCCGTCGCCGACCTCAACGCCAGGGGCGGCGTGCTCGGCCAGAAGATCAAGCTGACCGTGGGCGACGACGTCTGCGATCCCAAGCAGGCGGTGAGCGTAGCCAACAATTTCGCCGACGAGGGCGTGGTGTTCGTGGCCGGCCACTACTGCTCGAGCACCTCGATCCCGGCTTCCGACGTCTATGCGGATTCCGGCATCGTCCAGATCACGCCGGCCTCGACCAACCCCGCCTTCACCGAGCGCGGCCTGAAGAACGTGTTCCGCGTCTGCGGCCGCGACGACGCGCAGGGTCCGACGGCCGCCGACTACGTGGCGAAGAAGTTCCCCGGCAAGCGGGTCGCGGTGGTCAACGACAAGTCGACCTATGGCAAGGGCCTCGCCGACCAGTTCGAGATGTCGGCGAAGAAGCAGGGCGTCGCCATCGTCATGGACGAGGCGATCACCGCCGGCGAGAAGGACTACAACGCCCTCGTCACCAAGCTGAAGCAGGCCAGGGCCGACTATGTGTTCTTCGGCGGCTACAAGACCGAGGCCGGCCTGATCGTGCGCCAGATGCGCGGCGCCGGCCTGAAGACCATCCTGATCGGCGGCGACGCGCTGGTCACCGAGGAGTTCTGGTCGATCACCGGCCCGGCGGGCGCCGGTACGCTGATGACCTTCGGCCCGGACCCGCGCCTCGATCCCGGCAACGCGGCGCTGGTGAAGGCGTTCCGCGACGCCAAGTACGAGCCCGAGGCCTACACGCTCTACACCTATGCCGCCATCCAGGCCTGGGCGCAGGCGGTGACGGCCGCCAAATCGACCGACGCCGGCAAGGTCTCGAACGCGCTGCGCGCCGGCAAGTTCAAGACGGTGCTGGGCACGATCGATTTCAACGACAAGGGCGACAATTCGGCGCCCGGCTATGTGTTCTATGTCTGGAAGGACGGCAAGTACGTCTACGCAGCGAAGTAAGTCCGTGACCGAACCCACCGCCGAGCCGATCGCCTCGCCCGGGCCGCTGCGCCGGCTCTACATGTGGACCATGCGCCAGGCCCAGGGCAGGCACGCCTGGGCCAGCCTGGGCGCGGTGTCCTTCGCCGAGAGCTCGTTCTTCCCGATCCCGCCCGACGTCATGCTGCTGCCGATGATGCTGGCGGACCGCAAGCGGGCGTTCCTGCTGGCGGGATGGTGCACGCTTGCGTCCGTCATCGGTGGCATCGCCGGCTACGCCATCGGCATGTTCCTGTTCGACTCCGTGGGCACATGGCTGGTGTCGCTCTACGGTTACGAAGCCAAGATGGAGGCGCTGCGCCAGCAATATGCCGAGTACGGCGCCTGGATCATCCTGATCAAGGGCGCGACGCCGATCCCCTACAAGCTGATCACCATCGCCTCGGGCATCTTCCACTATCCCTTCGGCATGTTCGTGCTGCTGTCGGTGATCACGCGGGCGGCGCGCTTCTACATCCTGGCGGTCCTGATCTACCTGTTCGGCGACCCGATCCGGGAATTCGTCGAGAAGCGGCTGGAATGGGTGATGATGGCGGTGGCCGTCGCGGTGGTCGGCGGGTTCGTCATCGCCCACTACCTGCTCTGACCCGGCCATGAAGGCCGCCGCCGACAAGCTGGTCTGGGTCCTCGTCGCGCTGCTGGGCGCGGGCGCCATGGCCGTCGTGGCGCTCAGCCGGGGCGAGCACGTCAACGCCATGTGGCTGGTGATCGCCGCCGCCTGCGTCTACCTGATCGCCTACCGCTTCTACGGCCTGTTCATCGCCACGAAGGTGTTGCGGCTCGACCGCAACCGTCACACGCCGGCGGTGCTGCGCAACGACGCGCTCGACTACGTGCCGGTCAACAAATACGTGCTGTTCGGCCACCACTTCGCCGCCATTGCCGGCGCCGGGCCGCTGGTCGGGCCGGTGCTCGCGGCGCAGATGGGCTACCTGCCCGGCATGCTGTGGATCCTGGCCGGCGTGGTGTTCGCCGGCGCGGTGCAGGACTTCGTGGTGCTGTTCCTGTCGACGCGCCGCGACGGCAGGTCGCTGGGCGACATGATCAAGTCCGAGGTGGGCACCATTCCCGGCATCATCGCCATGTTCGGCGTGCTGATGATCCTGATCATCCTGCTCGCCGTGCTGGCGCTGGTCGTGGTCAAGGCGCTGGCGATCAGCCCATGGGGCACGTTCACCGTGGTCGCCACCATCCCGATCGCGCTGATCATGGGGGTGTACGGGCGATATATCCGCCCGGGGCGGATCGGCGAAATGTCGCTGATCGGCTTCGTGCTGCTGATGGCCTCCATCGTCTATGGCGAGGCCGTCGCCGCAAGCCCGGTGCTGGCGCCGCTGTTCACCTGGTCGGGCGAGACGCTGGCGCTGGCGTTGATGGGCTATGGCTTCGTCGCCTCGGTGCTGCCGGTGTGGCTGCTGCTGGCGCCGCGCGACTACCTGTCGACCTTCCTCAAGATCGGCACCATCCTGGCGCTCGCCGTCGGCATCTGCGTCGTCATGCCGGAGTTGAAGATGCCGGCGGTCAGCCGCTTCGTCGACGGCACCGGCCCGGTGTTCTCGGGCGGGCTGTTCCCGTTCCTGTTCATCACCATCGCCTGCGGCGCGGTGTCCGGCTTCCACGCGCTGGTCGCTTCGGGCACCACGCCCAAGATGCTCGAGAACGAGGTGCAGGCCCGGTTCATCGGCTACGGCGCCATGCTGGCCGAATCCTTCGTCGCGGTGATGGCGCTGATCGCCGCCTGCGTGCTCGACCCCGGCGTCTATTTCGCCATGAACAGTCCCGCCGCGCTGATCGGCACCACGCCCGAGGCGGTCGCGGCGACCATTTCCGGCTGGGGCTTCCTGGTCACGCCGGAGACGCTGACCCAGATGGCCCACGACATCGGCGAGAGCACCATCCTGTCGCGGTCGGGCGGCGCGCCGACGCTGGCCGTCGGCATGGCACACATCCTGTCGGCGGCGGTCGGCGGCAAGGCGCTGATGGCGTTCTGGTACCATTTCGCCATCCTGTTCGAGGCGCTGTTCATCCTGACCACCATCGACGCCGGCACCCGCGTCTGCCGCTTCCTGTTGCAGGACATGATGGGCACGGCCATCCCGGCGCTGAAGGACACCAGGTCGTGGACCGGCAATCTGCTCGCCACCGGCATCGCCGTCGCCGCCTGGGGCTATTTCCTCTACCAGGGCGTGGTCGATCCGCTCGGCGGCATCAACACGCTGTGGCCGCTGTTCGGCATCGCCAACCAGATGCTGGCGGCCATCGCGCTGATCCTGTGCACCGTGGTGCTGGTGAAGATGAAGCGCGAGCGCTACGCCTGGGTTACTGCCGCACCCTGCCTGTGGCTGCTGATCTGTACCCTGACGGCGGCGTGGCAGAAAATGTTCCACGCCGATCCGGCCATCGGCTTCCTTGCCCATGCGCGCAAGTTCTCGGACGCGCTGGCGGCCGGCGAGGTGCTGGCGCCGGCCAAGTCACTGGAGCAGATGAACCGGATCATCTTCAATGATATAGTCAACACCGGCCTGTGCGGCCTGTTCGTGTCGGTCGTGCTGGCCATGGTGATCGCGGGGGCGGCCACCATCCGCCGGGGACTGGCGGACCCGAAGCCGAGCGCGCGCGAAACCCTGGAGGGGACCCATGCGTGATTATCGGAGTTACAGCAGCTTCCTGGCGCGCGCGGCGCGCCTGATGGTGGGGCTGCCGGACTACGATCTCTATGTCCTGCATCGCAGGATCCATCATCCCGACGAGCCCGTCATGTCCCGCGAGGAATTCTTCCGCGAGCGGCAGGAAAGCCGCTATGGTGGGCATGGCAAATTGAATCGCTGCTGCTGACAGGCAGCGTGCGCGCCAACAGCGAACAAGCAGGAAATCCCCGGGTGACGACAGACTCCCAGAAGCCACCACTCGCGCGGCTGATGCTCGGCGCGATCGGCGTCGTTTTCGGCGACATCGGCACCAGCCCGCTCTACACCATGAAGGAAAGCTTTGCCGGGCCTCACCCCCTGGCACTCGACGCCATGCATGTCTATGGGGTGGTGTCGCTGATCTTCTGGTCGGTGATGCTGGTCGTGTCGTTCAAGTACGTCACGCTGATGATGCGGGCCGACAACAAGGGCGAGGGCGGCAGCCTCGCGCTGCTGACGCTGGTGAGCAACCTGGTTCAGGGAACCCGGATGGTGCCGGTGGTCGCCATTCTGGGCATCTTCGCCGCCGCCCTGTTCTACGGCGACAGCATGATCACGCCCGCCATCTCGGTACTGAGCGCGGTCGAGGGCCTCGAGGTGGTCGCGCCGGGGCTCGACGACTACATCGTGCCGGTCACCGTCGTCATCCTGGTCTGCCTGTTCCTGGTCCAGAAGCACGGCACCGCGGCCATGGGCCGCCTGTTCGGGCCCGTCACGCTGATCTGGTTCCTCACCCTGGCAGCGCTGGGCGTCGCCAGCATCGTCAAGCACCCCGAGATTCTCTGGGCGCTCAATCCGATGTATGCGGCGGAGTTCTTCGTGACCGACCAGTGGCTGGCGTTCCTCGCCCTCGGCTCGGTCGACCGGCGCCGAGGCGCTGTATGCCGACATGGGCCATTTCGGCCGCCCGCCGATCCGGCGCGCCTGGTTCTTCGTGGTGCTGCCGGCGCTCATCCTCAACTATTTCGGCCAGGGCGCGCTGCTGATCAGCGAACCGTCGGCCATCGACAACCCGTTCTTCCGGCTGGCGCCGGACTGGGCGCAGTGGCCGGTGCTGGGCCTCGCCACGGCGGCGACCATCATCGCCTCGCAGGCGGTCATCTCGGGCGCGTTCTCGGTGACCCGGCAGGCGGTGCAGCTCGGTTACCTGCCGCGGCTCAAGGTGCTGCACACGTCCGAGGCCGAGATCGGCCAGATCTATGTGCCGTTCGTCAATTGGGCGCTGCTCGGCGCGGTGATCATGCTGGTGCTGGGCTTCGGCTCGTCCACCAACCTGGCCGCTGCCTACGGCGTCGCCGTCACCGGCACCATGTTCATCGACACCCTGCTGCTGTCGTTCGTCGTCCTGCTCGCCTGGAAGATCCCGCGCTGGCAGGGCATCGCCATGCTGGTCGTGTTCCTCATCGTCGACGTGTCGTTCCTCGGCGCCAATCTCACCAAGATCCCGGACGGCGGCTGGTTCCCGCTGTTCGCGGGTCTTGCCTTGTTCGTGCTGCTGACGACCTGGAAGCGCGGCCGCGCTCTGGTGCGCGCCGGTCAGGCCCGCGACGCCATCCCGGTCGAGACTTTCCTGTCGTCGCTGTCGCCCAAGATCACCCGCGTGCAGGGCGCGGCGGTCTACATGTCGGGCAATTCACAGGGCGTGCCCCACGCGCTGCTGCACAATCTCAAGCACAACAAGGTGCTGCACGAGCTGAACGTGTTCATGACCATGCAGATCGAGGAGGTGCCGCGCCTCAACAACGAGGAGGCGCTGGAGGTCACCGAACTCGGCGAGGGCTTCTACCGCATCGTCTACCACTACGGCTTCCTGCAGGACCCGGACGTGCCGCGCGCCCTGCGGCTTGCCGGCACCCGCGGGCTGAAGTGCAACATGATGCAGACGTCGTTCTTCCTGGGCCGCGAAACCATCATCCCCAGCGTGCGGCCGGGCATGGCCATGTGGCGGGAATCCCTGTTCGCCTGGATGACCCGGAACGCCACCAGCGCCATGGACTTCTTCCAGATTCCGGCCAATCGGGTGGTCGAGCTGGGGTCGCAGATCGAGATCTGACGGCGCTGGCGGCGCGCGACCAGGGTCAATAGTTCGGGGCCGTCTCGTCCTCCTTCGACGGCGGCCGGCGCGGCGGACGCGGCTTGGCCGGATCGAAGCAGCGGTGGTCGCGCAGCACGCCGTACTCTTCGCATTCACGCCCGTCGGCCAACCGGCACACGCCCTGGTCGCCCGCCGTCGTGCCTGTGTTGATCACGCTCCTGCCGCCGATCTTGACGCAGTTGATGGCGGCCGGGTTGGGCACGCCATAGAACGGATCGGGCGGCGAGGTCAGGGTGGCGGCGCCGTCCGTCCTCTCGGTCAGGCCCGGCCCCAGCAGCCGGATGACGTAGTCGTTCACCTTCAGGAAGGCGCGGCGCTGGAATTCCAGGCTGTCCGGGTTCAGCTCGTAGACCGTGTCGTCCGGATCGGCCGCGCTGCCGCGCAGCGTCGTCCAGTTGCCCTCGGCCACCACCGGATCGGCCGACTTGCCGACGAAGGTCTCGATCAGCACGTAGCTGCCCTCGGCGGTCCCCGCGTCCTTTTTGATCAAGGTCAGCGAGGTCTCGACGCCCTGGCAGTCGGCGCAGGGCAGGGTACCCTTGAACTCGCCCAGCAGCACCGGCACGTCGGGCCGCCCCTGCGGCTGGGCCGCAGCCGCGGAAATCCCTAGGACGGTGACAGCCAGGGCCAGTCCCGCGCGCAACGCAACACCCCTCATCGCAGCCTCCTTGTTGCCGCCGCAACGCTACGACAATCCGGCGGATGCCGCCAGCGCGCTGGAATGCGCGGGGGCGATTCCCCCTTGCCGCCGAATGATCTAGAGTGCATCCGGATGACCGAACCCGCCGCCTATGTTCTGCCCCGACCCTGGATCGACCGGATGCCCGGATCGGCGGTGTTCTTCGAGCACCGCGTCTTCCTGTTCTTCTTCCTCGGCTTCGCCTCGGGGCTGCCGTTCGTGCTGCCGTTCGGCACGCTGACCTACTGGCTGACGGCGGCCGGCACCGACAAGGGCGAGGTCGGCCTGTTCACCCTCGTCACCCTGCCGTTCGCCTTCAAGTTCGTCTGGGCGCCGATCATCGACCGGCTGCCGTTTCCGGCGCTCACCCGCATGCTCGGCCGGCGGCGCGGCTGGCTGCTTGCCATCCAGATCTGCCTGATCGGCGCCATCCTGCTGATGGCGGCGTCCGATCCCGGCCCCGGCCACCTGATGTTGACGGCGGTGGCCGCGGTGCTGGTGGCGTTCTTCTCGGCCAGCCAGGACATCGTCATCGACGGGTTGCGCATCGAGCTTCTCGACGAGCGCCAGCAGGGCGCGGGCGTCGCCGCCTATACCACCGGCTACCGCATTGCCATGCTGATCACGGCGAGCGGCATCCTGATCGTCGCCGGGCTGGTCGGCTGGTCGGTCGCCTATGCCGCCGTCGCCGTGCTGATGCTGGTGGGTGTCGGCGCGACCCTCGCCACGCCCGAACCGGCGGTCAGTGCCGAGGACGTCGCGCGCGAGGAAAAGAAGGCCGAGGATTTCCTCGAGCGCCAGGGCGGACTGCCGCCCGCGCTCGCGGGCCTCGCCGCCTGGTTCTACGGCGCGGTGGCGTCGCCGTTCCTCGAGTTCTTCCGGCGCTTCGGGGTGTTCTCGATCATCATTCTGGCGCTTGTCCTGTTCTACAAGCTGGGTGACACGCTGGCGTCCATGATGACCGGACCCTTTTTCCTGGAGCTGGGCTTTTCGCTCGAGCAGGTCGGGCTGATCAGCAAGCCCGTCGGCCTGGTCGCCACCATCGTCGGCGCCGTGCTCGGCGGGATCATGGTCCATCGGCTGGGGGTGATGAAGAGCCTGTGGATCGGCGGCATCGCCCAGCTTTTCTCCAACTTCACCTATGTGCTGCTCGCCTGGGCGGGCAACGATCCCTGGGTGTTGGGCGGCGTCATCGCCGTCGAGAATTTCGCCAGCGGCATGGGCGTCACCGCCTTCATCGCCTACATGTCCGGGCTGTGCAACGTCGCCTATACCGTGACGCAATACGCGCTGCTTACCTCGTTGATGAACGTCGGCCGGACGATGCTGTCGGCGCCGTCGGGCTACCTGGCCGAGGCGGTCAGCTGGCCGGTATTCTTCGGCATCACCGCCGTTGCCGCGGTGCCCGGCCTGCTGCTGCTTTGGTGGGCGACCCGGCATTTCGGCGCGGTCGACAAGCCGCCTCCAGCGCTTAATTGAAAGTTCATGCCCGGCTTCGACCGTTTGTGATATGGTCGCCGAACACTCTGGGGAAGCCACAACAACAAAGGTGTTGTCATCGCTGTTCTAGCCACCAGACCGGCTCAACTTGAAGTGCGTTTAGCCCAGGACGAAGCCGAAATCATCGCCGCGCAACACCTCCGCTACCGGGTCTTCTACGAAGAGCTCGGTGCGGCCGCGAACGCCCAGATGGCCCGCGACAAGCTGGACTTCGACGAATTCGACCCGGTCTGCGACCACCTGCTGGTGATCGATCATTCGCTCCCCGCCGAGGAAGCGGTGGTGGGCACCTACCGCCTGTTGCGCGAGGAGGTCGCGCTCGCCAATGACGGCTTCTATTCGGCCTCGGAATACGACCTCAGCCCGCTGTTCATGGGCCGCGACGAGCATACGGCGCGCCAGCACGGCCAATTCCTCGAGTTGGGCCGCTCCTGCGTCCGCGCCGAATACCGCTCGAACGCCACCATCCAGTTCCTGTGGAAGGGCATCGCCCAATACGTCTACGACCACCAGGTGTCGTACCTGTTCGGCTGCGCCAGCCTTCCCGGCACCGACATCGCCGAACACGCCGAGGCGCTGTCCTACCTCTATCACAACTTCCGCGCGCCCGAGGAGCTGTGCGTCTACGCCGTGCCATCGCGGCATGTGGAGATGAACATCATGCCCGCCGACCGCATCCGCGAGCGCGACGTGGTCAAGGAACTGCCACCGCTGATCAAGGGCTATCTGCGCTGCGGCTGCTACATCGGCGACGGCGCGGTGGTCGACAGGCAGTTCGGCACCACCGACGTGTTCATCCTGCAGTCCATCGCCCGCGTGCCGGACAAGTACTTCGCCCACTTGGCCCGGCGCAGCCGGCCGGCGTGAACGTCAGGCCGTCGTGAACCGCACCGCGTAGACCGGCGGCAGGCGGTCGGGCAGCAGGGTCCAGCTGTCGCCGGCATCGGCGCTGGTCCAGACGCCGCCCGAGGTCGAGCCCATGGCGAGCCCGTCGCCGGTTTCGTCCACGTCGAGGCCGTGGCGATAGACCAGGTCGTAGGACGACGCCTGCGGCAGGCCGTCGCTCAGCACCTGGGTGGTACGCCCGCCGTCCCGCGTGCGGGTGACGACGAACTTGCCGTCCACCGGATAGCGGAACTCGTCCTTGATGGCGGGCGCGAACCAGGCCGTCTCCGGATCCTTCGGGTGGACGGCCACGGCGAAGCCGAAGATCGACGGACCCATGCTGGGCACGTCCTGCCAGTTCTCCAGGTCGTCGGTCGAGCGGAAGATGCCGCCGTGATGCTGGATCCAGTAGCCTTCCGGCTTGCCCGGGCACTGCACCACGCGGTGCGGGTCCTGGATGGCGCCGTCCTCGGCCAGGTCGGGCGGCATGTAGGGGGCGCGCATGCCCCTGGTGCGGATTTCCCAGCTCCTGCCGCCGTCCTCGGTCAGCCAGACGCCGCCGCAGGAGACGCCGACGGTGATCCGGTTCTCGTCGCGCGGGTCGACCAGCACCGAATGGATGCCCGGCTTGTCGTAGCCGCCGCCGAACCAGCGCGCCCGTTCCGGCACATTCCATAGCGGCTCGTTGAGCGCCCAGGTCTCGCCCCGGTCGCGGGACACGAACAGGCCGCCGGGAATGGTGCCGGCCCACAGCGTGCCCTTCTGGCCCGGGCCGCCGGCTTCCAGCGTCCAGAGAAGCTTGAGCGAATCGCCGTCGGTGCCTTCCCCGGCCTTCGGGTAGGCGGGCGCGGCCACTTCCTGCCAGCTCTCGCCGAAATCGTCCGACCGGTGCAGCTTGCCGCCGAAATGTCCCAGGTCGAGCGAGGCATAGAGCGTGCCGTCGCGCCCGTCGTGCAGCACGGCGGGCACCGGGCTGCCGAGGAACGCGGTGCGTTCGACGGTCCAGCCCCTGCCGTCGGGCTTCAGGATGAAGAGCCCTTTCCGGGTTCCGGCGAGAATGCGATTGGCCATGTCTTCCCTCCCGACAATGCCTGCATCACGTAGATTTCGGATTCGGGCGCGACCTTGCAATCGAGCGTCCCGGAGAAATCGATGCGCTCGTCGTCGACGAACGCGCAGACATGCTGCCGCAACCGGCCCTGGTCGTCGAGCACATAGGAACGCAGTGCCGGAAGCTGCCGGAACAGATCGTCGAGCGCCGCGCGCAGGGTCGCGCCGGTTACCTCGACGGGCTCGTGCGGCACGAGGCGGCGCAGATGCTGGGTGAAGAACATCCGTGCCATCGCTCGCGTCCTAGAGCAGGTCCGACCCGAAGGCGGCCATCGCCGCCATGTTGACGATGTCCGAGGCGCCGGCGTTCATCGGCGCGATCTGCACCGACCGTTCCAGCCCGCTCAGCAGCGGGCCGATCACCGTGCCCGCGCCCAGTTCCTGCAGCAGCTTCGACGACAGGTTCGCCGAATGCAGCGCCGGCATGACCAGCACGTTGGCGGGTCCCGACAGGCCCATGAAGGGATAGAGCTTCTGCAGCTCGGGATTGAGCGCCACGTCGGCCGACATCTCGCCGTCGAACTCGAAGTCGGGCTTCTGCTCGGCCAGGATGCGGCGCGCCTCGCGGATGTGGTCGCTGCGGAAGCCTTCCGGATGGCCGAAATTGGCATAGGACAGCAGCGCCACCTTGGGCTCGTGGCCGAAGCGGCGGGCGGTCGCGGCGGCGCCCTTGGCGATCTGGGCGAGCTGCTCGGCGGTCGGCAGCTCGTTCACCTGGGTATCCGCCATGAACACGGTGCGGTCGCGGGTGACGATCATCGACAGGCCGTAGACCGTGTGGTTCGGCAGCGGGTCGATGACGCGGAGAATCTCCTCGTAGGTGGTGAAGTAGTTGCGCGTCAGGCCGCTGACCATGGCGTCGGCGTGGCCGAACGCCAGGATACAGGCGGCGAACACGTTGCGGTCGTTGTTCACCATGCGCAGGCAGTCGCGGTAGAGCGAGCCCGACCGCTGCAACCGCTTGTAGAGGAAGTCCGCATAGGCGGCGGTGTTGCGGCTCTCGCGGGCGTTGTGAACCTCGACGTCGCCGTCGTCGTCCATGCCCATGGCGTGCATGGTGGCGCGGATGACGTCCTCGCGGCCCACCAGCAGCGGCGTGCCGTAGCCGGCGCTGCGAAACGCCAGCGCGGCGCGGATCACCTTCTCCTCCTCGCCCTCGGCGAACACCACCCGCTTCGGCTTGGACTTCACGCTGGTGTAGATGTTCTGCAGGAAGTTGGCGGTGGGATTGAGCCGGCCGCTCAGCTTGGCGCGGTAGGCCTCCATGTCCATGATCGGCCGGCGCGCCACGCCCGAATCCATGGCGGCCTGCGCCACGGCCGACGGCACGCGGGTGATCAGGCGCGGATCGAACGGCGCCGGGATGATGTAGCCGGGGCCGTAGGACGGCCGCTCGCCCGCATAGGCCGCCGCCACCTCGTCCGGCACGTCCTCGCGCGCCAGCTCGGCGAGCGCGTGGGCGGCGGCGATCTTCATCTCCTCGTTGATGGTGGTCGCGCGCACGTCGAGAGCGCCGCGGAAGATGTAGGGGAAACCCAGCACGTTGTTGACCTGGTTCGGATAATCCGACCGGCCGGTGGCGACGATGGCGTCGCCGCGGATGTCGTGGACTTCCTCGGGCGTGATCTCGGGGTCCGGGTTGGCCATGGCGAAGATGATCGGCCTGGCGGCCATGCTCGCCACCATCTCGGCGGTGTAGGCGCCCTGGGCCGACAGGCCCATCGCGACGTCGGCGCCGGCCATGGCTTCCGCCAGGGTGCGCAGGTCGGTGACCACGGCATGGGCCGACTTCCACTGGTTCATGCCTTCGGTGCGGCCCTGGTAGAGCACGCCCTTGGTGTCGCAGACGATGACGTTGTTGTGCGGCACGCCCATGGCCTTGATCAGTTCGACGCAGGCGATCGAGGCGGCGCCCGCGCCGTTCACCACCACCTTGCAGTCCCTGATGTCGCGGCCGGTGAGGTCCAGCGCGTTGATCAGGCCGGCGGCGGCGATGATCGCCGTGCCGTGCTGGTCGTCGTGGAACACCGGGATGTTCATCAGCTCGCGCAGCCGCTGCTCGATGATGAAGCATTCGGGCGCCTTGATGTCCTCCAGGTTGATGCCGCCGAAGCTGGGCTCCAGCAGCCGCACGCAGTTAATGAAATCCTCGACGTCCTCGGTGTCGACCTCGAGGTCGATGGAATCGACGTCGGCGAAACGCTTGAACAGCACCGCCTTGCCCTCCATCACCGGCTTCGATGCCAGCGCGCCCAGATTGCCCAGGCCCAGGATGGCGGTGCCGTTGGAGATCACCGCGACCAGATTGCCCTTCGAGGTGTAGTCGTAGGCGCAGGACGGGTCCTCGGCGATGGCGCGCACCGGCGCGGCGACGCCCGGCGAATAGGCCAGCGACAGGTCGCGCTGGGTCGCCATCGGCTTGGTGGCGACGATTTCGATTTTGCCGGGCTGGCCCATGGTGTGGAACAGCAGCGCTTCGCGATCGGTGACTTTCGGTTCGGCCATGAAACTTCTTGCGGAGTTGGGGGCGGGCTGGTTTTCGGTTGAGGCGGGCGTTAGCATGACCGCGACCTTCTGTCACCTTCCATTACGGAAACCGACATGCCTCAATTGCGCATTCGTGAAATTTTATTCCGTTTTCGGGCGCCCTGGATGATGGTTCGTTAGGTGTCGGCGGTCATTTGCGTTATTTTATGTCTTTAGCACGCTCTTCCGAGAACGCAACCCCGAATGCGGTGCCGTCCGACGCGACGCCGATGATGTCCCAGTATCTGGAGATCAAGGGGCAATACCCGGACTGCCTGCTGTTCTACCGCATGGGCGACTTCTACGAGCTGTTCTTCGACGACGCGGTGAAAGCGTCCGAGGCGCTCGACATCACGCTGACAAAACGCGGCAGGCACCAGGGCGACGACATCCCCATGTGCGGCGTGCCGGTGCACGCGGCCGACGGCTATCTGGCCCGGCTGATCCGCAAGGGATTCAGGGTCGCGGTCTGCGAGCAGGTCGAGGATCCGGCCGAGGCCCGCAAGCGCGGCTCCAAGTCGGTGGTCAAGCGCGACGTGGTGCGCCTCGTCACCGCCGGCACGCTGACCGAGGAGGCACTGCTCGACGCCCGCAGCCACAACTACCTGGCGGCGCTGGGACGGGCCGAAGGCGCGCTGGCGCTCGCGTGGCTCGACATGTCGACGGGCGATTTCTGCACCGGCCCCACCACCGCCGAAGACCTGGAGGCCGATCTCGCTCGGCTGCAGCCCGGCGAGCTGCTGGTGCCGGAGACGCTGGGCGCGGTGGCCGAGCTGCGCGAGGCGCTCGACGACTGGCACACGGCGCTGACGCCGCTGTCGTCGGCCCGCTTCAACTCCCAGCGCGGCGAGGCGGTGTTGAAGCGCCAGTTCGCCGTCGCCAGCCTGGACGGCTTCGGTGCCTTCTCCCGCGCCGAGCTGGCGGCGGCCGGCGCGCTGGTCGCCTATCTCGACGACACCCAGAAGGGCGAGTTGCCCCGGCTGTGCCCGCCGCAGCGGGTCGAGGCGCACGCCACCATGGCGATCGACGCAGCGACCCGCCGCAGCCTGGAGCTCACCCGCAACCAGCAGGGTGAGCGTAGCGGTACCTTGCTGTCGTGCATCGACCGGACGGTGACCGGCGCCGGCGCGCGGCTTCTGGCCGAACGGCTGTCGGCGCCGCTGACCGATCCCGGCGCCATCAACGAGCGGCTCGACGCCGTCGCCTGGTTCATGGAGCGGCCGGCGGTCGGCGGCCGGCTGCGCGAGGCGCTGCGGGCGTGCCCCGACATGGAACGCGCGCTGTCGCGGCTGTCGGTCGGGCGCGGCGGTCCGCGCGATCTGCTCGCCATCGCCCAGGCGCTCAGCCAGGCCACCGGGATCAGGCGGCTGGTGGCGAAGGCCGCCGAGACCGATCCGCTGGGGCCATTGCCCAAGGTCGTGAAGCTCGCAACGGAGGATCTGGGCAGCCACGGCGCGCTGGTCGCGCTGCTGGTGAAGGCGCTGGTCGAGGCGCCGCCGCTGATCGCCCGCGACGGCGGCTTCGTGGCGCATGGCTATGATGCCCAGCTCGACGAACTGCTCACCTTGCGCGACCAGTCGCGCCAGCTCATCGCCGGGCTGCAGGGGCGCTACAAGGACCACGCCGGCGTCGCCAGCCTGAAGGTCAAGCACAACAACGTGCTGGGCTACTTCATCGAGGTGCCGCAGAACCACGGCGAACGGATGCTGAAACCGCCGCTCAACGAGGTCTATATCCACCGCCAGACCATGGCGGGCGCGGTGCGCTTCAACACCACCGAGCTGGCCGAGCTGGATTCGAAGATCAGCCGTGCCGCCGACCAGGCGCTCGCCCGCGAGTTGCAGATCTTCGACCACCTGTCGGCCGAGGTGACGTCGAACTGGGCCGCCATCTCGCTCGCCGCCCGGGCGCTCGCCGTGCTCGACGTGTCGGCGGCGCTCGCCCACCTGGCCGCCGCCCACAATCATTGCCGGCCCGAGGTGGATGATACGCTGGCCTTCGAGATCAGGGCCGGCCGGCATCCGGTGGTCGAGGCCGCCGTCGCCGCCCGCTCACAGGCCAGCTTCGTCGCCAACGACTGCGATCTGGGCGAGGGCAACCGGCTGTGGCTGGTCACCGGCCCCAACATGGCGGGCAAGAGCACCTTCCTGCGCCAGAACGCGCTGATCGCCATCCTGGCGCAGATGGGGGCCTATGTGCCCGCCGCCTCGGCCCGGCTGGGCGTGGTCGACCGGCTGTTCAGCCGCGTCGGCGCCAGCGACGACCTGGCGCGTGGCCGATCGACCTTCATGGTCGAGATGGTCGAGACGGCGGCCATCCTCAACCAGGCCACGGACCGCTCGCTGGTGATCCTCGACGAGATCGGCCGCGGCACCGCCACCTATGACGGCCTGTCCATCGCCTGGGCCGCCGTCGAGCACCTGCACGACGTCAACCGCAGCCGCGGCCTGTTCGCGACCCACTACCACGAGCTCACCGCGCTCGCCGGCAAGCTCGACGCGCTGGCGCCCCACACCATGAAGGTGAAGGAATGGCAGGGCGAGGTGGTGTTCCTGCACGAGGTCGGCCCCGGCGCCGCCGACCGCTCCTACGGCATCCAGGTGGCCAAGCTGGCCGGCCTGCCGCAGGCCGTCGTCAGCCGGGCGCAGGCGGTGCTGGCGAGGCTGGAGACCGGCGAGCAGTCCGGCGCCGTCGCCGCGCTGGCCGACGACCTGCCGCTGTTCTCGGCCCACCTGAAGCGCGCCGCGCCCGCGCCGGCGAAAGTGTCGCCGGCGCTCGAGGCGCTCAAGGGTGTCAACCCGGACGAGTTGACGGCCCGCGAGGCGCTCGACCTCGTCTACCGGCTACGCGGCATGCTGGACGGGAGAGACTGAGGCAGCATCGGGCGGCAAGCGTTTCGACCTTGAACGATGCTCACCCGCGGCGCCCGTCGTCGATGAGGTCGCGGATCGACAGACCCTCCAGCGAATGGCCCCGGCTGTCGGCAATGATCTCGGCGGCGGCCTGCTCGGCATCCTGCCTGCCGCGTGCGTGCGCCGCGCGCCGCCGGATGACGATGTCCCCATCCTGCGTCTCGACTTCCACGGTCTCGCCCTCGGTCAATCCGATCGCCCGCGCGATATCCGAAGGCACGCGGACGGCAAGGGTCTTACCCCATTTCCTGACGATGCTACCAGACATGCGGCACACTCCTTCGGGAGTATGCTGGCACATCGTCAATCTGGCCGCGACAAGCACCACCGGATATGGTCGGCGAACCAAAGCGCCTGCGTGGTGGAATTATCCGCCGTGACGCCGTAGTTTAGGGCCCATGCAGCAGCAGGTCGCCAACCGCAAGGCCATCATCGACCGCCAGGCGCTCATCGAGAGCCTGGAGGCGCAGGTGCGCGACCTCGCCCGCGACAAGATGCGACCGCTGCTGGTGAAGGCGCTGCAGGACGCGCTCGCCGCCGGCGACGCCGAGATCCGCCGCCGGCTGCTCGACGGCGAAGGCGGCCGCAAGGTGGCGTTCGCCCGCTCCTTCCTGATCGACCAGATCATCCGGGTGCTCTACGACTTCACCCTGACCTACGAATACCAGGCCGACAATCCGACCAGTTCCGAGCACCTGTCCATCGTCGCCGTCGGCGGCTATGGCCGCGCCGAGATGGCGCCGTTCTCGGACGTCGATCTGCTGTTCCTGCTGCCCTACAAGCAGACCGCCTGGGGCGAACAGGTCGTCGAGTTCATGCTCTACGTGCTGTGGGACCTGGGCCTGAAGGTGGGCTATTCGGTCCGCTCCATCGACGATTGCCTGCGCCTGGCGCGCAAGGACCTGACCATCCGCACCGCGCTGCTCGAGATGCGCTATGTCTGGGGCGACCGGCTGCTCTATGACGAGCTGCGCGCCCGGTTCGACAAGGAAGTGGTGGCGACCAGCGGCCCCGATTACGTCGAAGCCAAGCTGGCCGAGCGCGACGAGCGCCACAAACGCATGGGCGACAGCCGCTATCTGGTCGAGCCGAACCTGAAGGACGGCAAGGGCGGCCTGCGCGACCTGCATACGCTCTACTGGCTGCTGAAATACCTCTACCGCACCGACGATGTCGGCGTGCTGGTCGAGAAGGGCGTGCTGTCGGCCGGCGAGAAGCAGCGCTTCGACAAGGCCGAAAAGTTTCTGTGGACGGTGCGTTGCCACCTGCACGACCTGGTCGGCCGCGCCGAGGAACGCCTGACCTTCGACGTCCAGCGGTCGCTGGCCGAGCGGCTGAACTACACCGACCATTCGGGCGCGTCGGGCATCGAGCGGTTCATGAAGCACTACTTCCTGACCGCCAAGGACATCGGCGACCTGACACGGATCTTCTGTGCCCATCTGGAGGACCAGCACCAGAAGAAGCCACTGCTGCGCCTACCCAGGATCGGGCTGCGCCGGCGCGAGCTGGAAGGTTTCACGGTCGAGGGCGACCGCATCGGCTTCGCCGACCCAAAGGACATCGAACGCGATCCGGTGTCGATTCTGCGGCTGTTCCAGGTGGCGCAAAAGCGCGGGCTGGACATCCATCCCGAGGCGCTGCGGCTGATCACCCGGAACCTGCGCCGCATCGACAGGGACGTCCGCGACGATCCGGAAGCCAACGCCATCTTCATGGACATCTTGACGTCGCCGAAAGATCCGGCGACGGCGCTGCGCCGGCTCAACGAAGCCGGCGTGCTGGGCCGGTTCATCCCGGATTTCGGCCGCGTCGTGGCGCAGATGCAGCACGACATGTACCACCACTACACGGTGGACGAGCACACCATCCGCGCCATCGAGATCCTCGCCAAGGTCGAGGCGGGCACTCTGGGCGACGAGCATCCGACGCTGCACGAGATCATCCACAAGGTGCTGTCGCGCCGGGTGATGTACATGTCGGTGCTCCTCCACGACATCGCCAAGGGCCGCGGCGGCGACCATTCGGTGCTGGGCGCCAAGGTGGCCGAGCGGCTGTGCCCGCGCATGGGCTTCACCGCGGGCGAGACCGAGGCGACGGCCTGGCTGGTGCGCTGGCACCTGATCATGTCGAACGTGGCGTTCAAGCGCGACATCAGCGACCCCAAGACCATCAAGGATTTCTGCGACATCGTGCAGAGCCCCGAGCGGCTGCGCCTGCTGCTGTGCTTGACCGTGGTCGACATCAAGGCGGTCGGCCCGGGCGTGTGGAACGGCTGGAAGGGCCAGCTGCTGCGCGAGCTCTACTACAGCGCCGAGGACTATCTGACCGGCGGCCAGCTCGCCGAGGCGTCGGGCCGGCGCGCCAAATACGCCCGCGACGCCCTGCGCAAGGCGCTCGCCGACTGGTCGGACGAGTCCTTCGACGCCTATGCCAAGCGGCACTACGACCACTACTGGACCGGGACGCCGCTGGGGGTGCAGATCGACGATGCCCGCCTCGTCGCCGCCACCGACGGCGCCGACCGGAAATATGCCATGGCCACCAGCTCGGACACGTTCCGCGCGGCCACCAACCTGACCGTCTACACCCAGGATCACCCGGGCCTGTTCGCGCGCATCGCCGGCGCCATCGCGCTGCTCGACGCGTCGATCGTCGATGCCAAGATCTTCACCACCAAGGACGGCATGGCGCTCGACCACTTCACCATCCAGGATCGCGGCGACACGGCATTCACCGACCCTGCGCGGCTGAAGCGGCTGGAGACGATGATCCGCCAAACCATGGCGGGCGAGGTCATCCCCAAGCGCGAGCTGTCCAAGCCGGCCGCCATGCCCAGCCGCACGCGCAAGGCGTTCACCGTCGCGCCCGTGGTGCTGATCGACAACAACGCCAGCCATACCCACACGGTGATCGAGGTGAACGGCCGCGACCGGCCGGGCTTCCTCTACGACGTGACCCGGGCGCTGTTCGATTTGAAGCTGACCATTTCCAGCGCCCATGTCGCCACCTTCGGCGAGCGTGCGGTCGACACCTTCTACGTGCGCGACCTGTTCGGCCACAAGATCACCCACGAGGGCCGGCTGAAGGCCATCGAGGAGCGGCTGCTCGATTCCGTGCGCGAACCCGGCGGCGAGCGGCGGCCGGCGAAGAAGGCCGAGACCAGGGACGAGGCGCCCGCCAAGACACCCACGAAAGCCGCCAAGAATGCCGCCGCAGCCGAATAGGGCCGGCGGCGGCCAACACAATCCACCCGGGTCGAAACGACTGGGATGGATCGTGGTCGATCTGTTTGAAACCAGAGCAAAGCCCACCGGCTTTGCTCTGGTCGCCTGATCCGCTGAATGTCCCTCTGGCGCGCGACCGCGACCATCGGCGGCTTCACGGCGATCAGCCGCGTCGCCGGCCTCGCCCGCGACATCCTGATGACCGGCGTGCTCGGCGCCGGGATGGTCGCCGACTGTTTCGTGGTGGCGTTCAAGCTGCCCAATTTTTTCCGCCGCCTGTTCGCCGAGGGCGCGTTCAACGCCGCCTTCGTGCCGCTGTTCACCCGCAGGCTGACCGAGGACGAAACCGGCCAGACCGCCCGGCGCTTCGCCGAGGAAACCCAGGCGGTGCTGCTCACCGCGCTCCTCGCCTTCGTCGCCGTCGTCCAGATCTGCATGCCCTGGGTGATGTATGTCCTGGCGCCGGGGTTCAGCGACGACCCGGAGAAGTTCGGCCTGGCGGTCGAGCTCACCCGCATCACCTTCCCCTACCTGCTGTTCATCAGCCTGGTGTCGCTGCAGGGCGGCATCCTCAACGCCTGCGGCAGGTTCGCCGCCGTGGCCGGCACGCCGATCATCCTCAACCTGACCATGATCGCGGCCATGCTGTGGCTTGTTCCGCCCTATCCGCCCGGCCACGCGCTGGCGTGGGCGGTCACCGCCGGCGGCGCGCTCCAGTTCCTGTGGCTGTTCGGCGCGCTGCGGTCGGCGCGCATGGGCCTCCGGCTGCGGCTGCCGCGCCTGACCGCCGACGTCAGGCAGCTTCTCAGGATCATGGCGCCCGCTGCCATCGGCGCCGGCGCCATGCAGCTCAACCTGATGATCGACCTGATCATCGCCTCGTTCCTGCCAGCGGGCTCGATCTCCTACCTGTTCTATGCCGACCGGCTGAACCAGCTGCCCATCGGCGTGATCGGCGTCGCGCTCGGCACCGCGCTGCTGCCCATGCTGTCGCGCCAGGTGGCCGCCGGGCAGGAGCAGGACTCCCTGTCGACCATGAACCGGGCCATGGAGATCGGCCTGTTCCTCACCATCCCATGCGCCGTCGCGTCCATGGTCGTCGCCGAGCCGCTGATCGCCACCATGTTCGAGCGCGGCGCCTTCACCGCCCGGGACACCTGGAATACGGCGATGACCCTGGCCGTGTTCTCGGCCGGCCTGCCCGCCTACATCCTGGTGAAGATCCTGACGCCCGGCTTCTTCGCCCGGCACGACACGGCGACGCCGGTGCGTTATTCGATCGTCACCCTGGTGCTCAACACCCTGATCAGCCTGGCGCTGATGCAGCACTTCGCCCAGCTCGGCCTGGCGGCGGCCACCGCCATCGCCTCCTGGGTCAATGTGGGGCTGCTGACCTGGGGGCTGATGAAGCGTGGCCACTTCAAGGTCGACGCGCGGCTGCGCCGCCGGCTCCCGCGCATGCTGCTCGCCGCGGCGGCCATGGGCCTGGCGCTGTGGGGCATGAGCGTGGCATTCGGCCCGTGGTCCGGACCCGGGGTGAGCGAGTTGCCGCGAATCCTGAAACTGGCCGTCATCGTCGTCGGTGGCATGGCCGTCTATGGCATCGTCTCCCAGCTCACCGGTGCGCTGCGGCTGGGCGAGCTGCGCGGCCTGATCCGCGGCAAGGCCGACGGTTGAAAAACGGGTCCGAAAGGCCCATAACCCTGCGGCCATTCGAGCATTGATGGGATCAACGACGTGACGGCGACGGTATTTTCGGGCGTGCAGCCCACGGGCAACCTGCATCTGGGCAATTATCTCGGCGCCATCCGCAACTGGGTGAAGATGCAGGACGAGTACGATTGCCTCTATTGCATCGTCGACCTGCATGCGATCACCCTGTTCCAGGCGCCGGACGAACTGCGCCGCAATACGCTGGAAGTGGGGTATCGATCCCGACCGTGCCCTGCTGTTCAACCAGAGCCAGGTGCCCGCCCATGCCGAGCTGGCCTGGATATGCAACTGCGTCGCCCGCATGGGCTGGCTGTCGCGCATGACCCAGTTCAAGGACAAGGCCGGCAAGCACCGCGAGCGGGCAAGCGTCGGCCTGTTCGTCTATCCGAACCTGATGGCCGCCGATATCCTGCTCTACAAGGCGACCCATGTGCCGGTGGGCGAGGACCAGAAACAGCATCTCGAGCTGGCCCGCGACATCGCCCAGAAGTTCAACGTCGACTACGAGACCGACTTCTTCCCGCTGCCCGAGCCGCTGATCCTCGGCGAGGCGACCCGCGTCATGTCGCTCAAGGACGGCACCAAGAAGATGTCGAAGTCCGATCCGGCCGAGGTTTCGCGCATCAACCTCAGCGACGGCCCGGACGAAATCTCGCGCAAGATCCGCAAGGCCCGCACCGACGCCGAGCCGCTGCCGGGGACGCCCAAGGAGCTGAAGGACCGGCCCGAGGCGCGCAACCTGGTGGGGATCTTCGCGGCGCTGTCGGATCTGTCGGCCGAACAGGTCTGCACCCAGTACGACGGCGCCCAGTTCTCCAAGTTCAAGCAGGACCTGACCGATCTGGCCGTCGCCAGGCTGGGACCCATCGCGGCCGAGTTCGGGCGGCTGCGCGACGATCCGGCCCATGTCACGGCGATCCTCCATGCCGGGGCGGAGAAGGCGCGGGAGCGGTCGGCGCCGATCCTGCGCCAGGTCAAGGACATCGTGGGCTTCTTGCAGGCCTGACACCCGCAGCCTATCTGTTATTGTGGAGCAATCCACGGAACGCTGCCTCTGGGGGGCATGGACAACGCCAATGGCCACATCATCGAGACTACTCATCGTACTGGTCGCCGCCCTCGCGCTCGCGGGGTGCGCCAGCAAGTTCCGCACCGACGTGTCGAGCTGGCACCGCCTGCCGCCGCCCTCGGGCGAGACCTTCGTCATCGACGCCAAGGATCCTCGCAAGCAGGGCAGCCTCGAGTTCCAGCAGTATACCAGCCTGGTTTCGGCCGAGTTGCAGCGGGTCGGCTACCGTCCGGCGGCGCGCGGCGCCCAGCCGACGCTGATCGTCCGCTTCGACTACGGCCTCGACGGCGCACGCGAGAAGGTGCGCTCCTACGACACCGGCTTCTACGGCGGCGGCTATTACGGCTATCACCGGCCGTTCTGGGGTCCGTGGGGCGGCTACGGGTTCGGCTATGGCGACACTCCGGACGTGCGCTCCTACACCGTCTACCAGCGCCGGCTGGAACTGGAGATCGCCGCCGCCGGCAATCCCGGCCAGAACCTCTACGAGACGCGCGTGGTCAGCGACGGACGCTCGAACCGGCTGGAGGAGGTGATGCCGCTGATGGTGCGCTCGCTGTTCACCGATTTTCCAGGTCCCAGCGGCGTGACCCGCGAGATCAGCATCGACATGGACAAGGCGCCGGCGGCCAGCCGCTACTGACCTTCCCATCGCCTAGATCACGGACGGCGATTCCGGCTTCGCCGCCCGTATTTTGTCGCGTGCGGCAAGGACCCCTGCTTGAAAAGCGGGAGGATGTGGCGCATATGACGGTCGAATGCTTCCGAGGAGCCGAACCATGTTCATCGAAACCGAGCGCACCCCCAATCCTGCGACCCTGAAGTTCCTGCCGGGCCGTGACATCATGGGCGACGCCACGGCGCACTTCCCGAACCTGGAGGCGGCCGCCCGGTCGCCGCTGGCGCAGCGGCTGTTCGGTATCGACGGCGTAGCCGCCGTGTTCCTCGGCAGCGACTTCATCACCATCACCACCGACGGCATGGACTGGCAGGATCTGAAGCCGGCCGTGCTCGGCGCCATCATGGAGCACCTGACCTCCGGGCTGCCGGTGGTGGAGGCCGACTCCGCGCCCGTCGAGGACAGCGGCGAGGAGGACGACGATGTGGTCCGCCAGATCAAGGACCTGCTCGACACCCGGGTGCGTCCAGCCGTCGCCCAGGACGGCGGCGACATCGTCTACCGGGGTTTCGAGGACGGCATCGTCTACCTGCACATGCAGGGCTCGTGCTCGGGCTGCCCCAGCTCGACCGCCACGCTCAAGCACGGCATCGAGAACCTGCTGCGGCACTTCGTGCCCGAGGTTTCCGAGGTGCGGCAGGTCTGAGCCGAGCGCGCGTCGCCGGCCGGTCACTTCCCCGCTGGATTTCGGCGGAATCCGCCGTAGATTGATCCCGACGCCACCAGCAGAGGGAAGTCCACCGCATGAGCCAGGTACTCGACGAGGCCGCGTTCGACGTGCTGTTCCGCACGGCGCGCACCCAGAACAAATGGTTGCCCAAGCCCGTCACCGCCGCCCAGCTCAGGCAGGTATACGACCTGACCAAGTGGGGCGCGACCAGCGCCAACTGCTTTCCGATGCGGATCGTCTTCGCCCATTCCCAGGCCGAGAAGGACCGGCTCGCCACCATGGTGATGCCGGGGAACGTCGAGAAGGTGACGACGGCGGGCGCCGTCGCCATCATCGGCTACGACCTGAAGTTCTACGATCAGATTCCCTGGCTTTTCCCGCACGCGCCGGAAGCCCGTGAATGGTTCGCCCATGACGAGCAGGTAGCCTTCACCACCGCGTTCCGCAACGGCACCCTGCAGGGCGCCTACCTGATGCTGGCGGCGCGGTCGCTGGGGCTCGACTGCGGTCCCATGTCGGGCTTCAACAACGCCGCCGTCGACGAGGCGTATTTCGCCGGCACCAGCACCAAGTCGAACTTCCTGTGCGCGCTGGGCTATGGCGATCCCGCCGGCCTGTTCCCGCGCAGCCCGCGGCCCGACTTCGACGACTTCTGCAGCATCAGGTAGCGTCCGGAACCATGCGCGTGCTGGCATTCGATACGTCGCTGGGAGGCGGGTCCGTGGCCCTGGTGGCCGGCGGCGCCTGCCTCGCCCGTGCCGACGAGGTCCAGCCGCGCGCGCTCGTGGAGCGGCTGCTGCCGATGATCGAGCAGGTGCTGGCCGAAGCCGGCGTCGGCTACGCCGACCTGGATCTGATCGCGACGACCGTCGGCCCCGGCACCTTCGCCGGGCTGCGCATCGGCGTCGCCGTCGCCCGCGGCCTGGGCGTGGCGACCGGCGTCAAGGTCGCCGGCGTCACCAGCCTGGAGGCGCTGGCGTGGGGCGCGATCGGCCAGGCGCATGACGGCGGCGCGATCGTCGCCGCCATCGACGGCCGGCGCGGCCAGCTTTACCTGCAGTCGTTCCGCGCCGGCGCGGCGCAGGAGCCGCTGTCGGCGCCGGCGGCCGTCGATCTCGGCGATCTTGTCGCCCGTCTGCCGCGTGGCCCCGGCGTCATCGTCGGCTCGGGCGCGGCCATCGCGGGGGCGGCCGCGCGCGGCCTGACGGTGTTGCCGGGACACGAAACCATCGACGCGGCCCATGTGGCGGCCATCGCGGCCTCGCGGCCGGTGCCGCCCGCGCCGCCGCGGCCGCTCTATCTCCGTGCGCCGGACGCCAAGCTGCCGGGCGGTCGGCTACTGGCGTGACCGCGCTGGTCGACATCGCGCCAGTGGGCGCCGCCGCGGTCGAGCTGCTGTCGACGCTGCACGCGGGCAGCTTCTGCAAAGCGGGCGACGAGCGCTGGTCGGCGCAGGCGTTTTCGGACGTCCTCGGCATGCCCGGATCGTTCTGCCTGCTGGCCAGCGTGAACGGACACGACGGGCAGCGGCCCGTTGGCTTCTGCGCCTGCCGCGTCGCCGGGCCGGAAAGCGAACTGCTGTCGCTGGGTGTGCTGCCGCAACAACGGCGCGCGGGCACCGCACGCCAGCTCATCCTGCGCAGCATGGGCCGCTGCGTCGAGGGCGGCGCCCGGGAAATGTACCTGGAGGTGGCGGAGGACAATCCGTCGGCCCAGATGCTCTACCGCTCGCTCGGCTTCTTCCAGGTGGGGCGCCGCAAGGCCTACTATCTGCGACTCGACAACGTGAAGGTCGATGCGCTGACCATGCGACGCGACCTCAGATAGGCGTGGCGGCCCGCACCAGCATGCGGAAAATGCCAGCCTTGCCGGTTTCCTCGAGGGCGAGAACGACATGGCCCAGGCCGCGCACCGCCGCGGGCACGTTCTGAAGGGGCTCGCCGTCGCGCAGAATGATCTCGGCGACCTCTCCGGGGTTCATTCGATCCAGAAGCAATCGAGTTCTCACGAAGGTCATCGGACACAATAGCGCTGTAATGTCGAGGCGCTGATCCACCTGTTCTGTCATCTTGTTTTGTTGCACCCGCGATTGACTATCCAACTTGCCTATGCATTCCGGTCGGCCTATAAGACGGAAGATTTCTCCTAGTCAAACAGAAACAAGGTTCTCTCATGGCAAATGAAACCAAGGAAAACGTCGAACGCGGCGACCTGCTGGCCCTGACCTCCGACATCGTTTCGGCGCATCTGGCCAATAATAGCGTGGCCATGGCCGACGTTCCCCACCTGATTGAGCAGGTGTATTACACGCTGACCAAGCTGGGCGCCGACGCGCCGGAAGAGCCGGTCGAGAAGGCCAAGCCGGCGGTTCCGGTTCGCCGTTCGGTAATGCCGGACTACATCATTTGCCTGGAAGATGGTAAGAAGCTGAAGATGCTCAAGCGGCATCTGCGGACCGCCTACAACATGTCGCCCGAAGAGTACCGCGAGAAGTGGGGCTTGGCGGCGGACTACCCCATGGTGGCCCCGAACTACGCGGCGCAGCGCCGGACCCTGGCCAAGAAGATCGGCCTGGGCACCAAGCGCGGCCGCCGGAAGTAACGGGTATCCGGCGCGGGCGCGTCCGGATCCCTCGATAAAGGTGAGGTATGCCGGACCGACTCGAAAAATTGTGCGTGGCCAAGGGGATGCGCATGACCGACCAGCGGCGGGTGATCGCCCGCGTGCTGTCGGAAGCACACGACCATCCCGACGTTGAGGAACTCTACGCCCGCGCCGTCAAGATCGACAGCCATATCAGCATCGCGACGGTCTACCGGACCGTCCGGCTGTTCGAAGAGGCCGGAATCCTGGAGCGCCACGACTTCAGGGACGGCCGTTCCCGATATGAGGAGGTGCCCGAGCGGCACCATGACCACCTGATCGACGTGCAGAGCGGCAAGGTGGTCGAGTTCCGCAACGAGGACATCGAGAAGCTGCAGGAATTCATCGCCAGGGAGCTGGGCTACAAGCTCGTCGACCACCGCCTCGAACTCTATGGCGTACCGCTGAACAAGGACTCCTGACGCCCGATGGCCGACGGTTCGCCGACGCGCCCCCGCACCCTGCCGCTCAGCCAGGCGCGCGCGCTGCTGTGCCTGCTGGGCGTCGCGCTCTGCCTGGCGCCGGTCATCCTCTTCCAGCCGTTGATGCTGCGCCTGCCGGGCCGCGCCAAGGAGAAGATCCCGTACTGGTTCTTCAAGGCGTCGACGTGGATCCTGGGCATCGGCATAGAGGTTCACGGCAGACGCTCCAGCGACCGTCCGGTGCTGTATGTGGCCAACCACATCTCCTGGCTCGACATCTGCGCGCTGGGCGGCGTGATGACGCCGTCCTTCGTCGCCCGCGCTGATCTGGAGGGCTGGACCCTGTTCGGCTGGCTCTCCACCCTGCGGCGGACCATCTTCATCGACCGCGAGAACCGCGTCCGATCCGGCGCCCATCTGGAAAAGATGATCGCCCGCCTCGAGGCCGGCGACAGCCTGATCCTGTTCCCCGAGGGCACCAGCTCCGACGGCAGGCGGGTGCTGCCGTTCAAGAGCAGCCTGTTCGCGGTGGCGGAACGCTGGCAGGGCGCGCGGCCGCTGACCGTCCAGCCGGTCACCGTCGCCTATACGCGGATCAACTCGATGCCGCTCGGCCGTCACTTCCGGCCCTTCGTCGGCTGGTACGGCGACATGGAACTGGGACCGCATCTCTGGGAGCTGCTGACCATCGGCCGGGTAACCGCGGTGATCACCTTCCACGAGCCGGTCACGCTGGAGATGGCGGGTGGCCGAAAGGCGATGTCGGCGTATTGCCACGCCGAGATCTCGCGGCGGCTGGAATATCTGAACGGCGGCTACGATCCGGTGGAAGATGCGGCGTAATCCGGCTTTTCTTGACTCCGGGACGGCCGCTGCTAGGTTCCCCGCCCGTTGTTCTCTAGGATAGGGCCCGTGGCGAAGAAGCGGTTGCACATCAAGACCTATGGTTGCCAGATGAACGTCTACGACTCGGCCCGCATGGCCGACGTCCTGGCGCCGCTGGGCTATGAGGCGACCGAGACGCCCGAAGACGCCGACCTGGTCATCCTCAACACCTGCCATATCCGCGAGAAGGCGGCCGAGAAGGTCTATTCCGAGGTGGGCCGCCTTCGCCTGCTGAAGGAAGAAAAGGCCCGTGCCGGCGGGCGCATGCTGGTCGCCGTCGGCGGCTGCGTCGCCCAGGCCCAGGGCGCGGAGATGATGCGCCGCGCGCCGTCCATCGACCTGGTGTTCGGGCCGCAGGCCTATCAGGACCTGCCCGACCTGCTGGGCCGCGCCACCCGCGAGCTGATGGAAACCGGCCGCTCGCGCGTCGTCGCCATCGACCTGGCCGTCGACGAGAAGTTCGACCGGCTGCCGGAAGAGGCCGCGCCCCAGGGCTACAGCGCGTTCCTGACCATCCAGGAAGGCTGCGACAAGTTCTGCTCGTTCTGCGTCGTGCCCTACACTCGTGGCGCCGAATTTTCCCGGCCCGTCGCCGACGTGCTGGCCGAAGCCCGCCGCATGGTGCGCCAGGGCACCGTCGAGATCAGCCTGCTGGGCCAGAACGTCAACGCCTATCACGGCGACGATGGCAACGGCGGCGTCGCCGGCCTGGGCGAGCTGATTCGCCGCCTTGCCGATATCGACGGGCTCGAGCGGATCCGCTACACCACCTCCCATCCGCGCGACGTCGACGACGACCTTATCGCCGCCCACCGCGACGTGCCGCGGATCATGCCGTTCCTGCACCTGCCGGTGCAGAGCGGTTCCGACCGCATCCTGCGGGCCATGAACCGGCGGCACACGGCGGCGCGCTATCACGAGATCGTCGGCAAGCTGCGCGACGCGCGGCCCGACATCGCCCTGTCCAGCGACTTCATCGTCGGCTATCCCGGCGAGACCGACGCCGATTTCCAGGCGACCATGGACCTGGTGCGTCAGGTCGGCTTCGCCATGGCCTATTCCTTCAAGTACAGCCCGCGCCCGGGCACGCCCGCCGCCGACCTGGACGAACAGGTGCCCGAAGACGTCAAGTCCGCGCGCCTCGCGGTCCTGCAGGACGAGCTGCTGCGCCAGCAGGAGGCGTTCAACGCCGCCAGCGTCGGCCGGATCATGCCGGTGCTGCTCGAGCGCGACGGCCGTCATCCGGGCCAGCTCGTCGGGCGCAGTCCCTATATGCAGGCGGTCAGCGTCGATGCGGGTTCCGTCCCGGGCGATTTAAAGGGTACCATCCGGAATGTGGAAATCGCCGCCGTGCTGTCCAACAGCCTGCGCGGACGGCTGGCGGAACCGGTGAGCATGGTGGCGGCGCAATGACGGCGAGGGACAGTGGCAGATAAATCGACGGGCATGCCTGGGGCCGCCGCGTTGACGGCCGGAAAGGTCGTCACGGATTTCAGCGACAACTCCCTTCTGCCGGAACTGTTCGGCAAGCATGACAGCAACCTGGCGCTGATCGAGAAACGCCTCGGCGTGACGCTGTCGTCGCGCGGCAACAAGGTGTCGATCGCCGGCCCGTCGGTGTCGGCGGGCGCCGCCAAGTCCGTGCTGCAGTCGCTCTACAGCAGGCTGGAGCGCGGACAGACCGTCGAATCCGGCGATGTCGAGGGCGCGATCCGGCTGGCCGAGTCGGCGCAGCCGGGCAGCGCGGACGACGACGCGGCCCAGCAGGCGGTGATCCGCACCCGCAAGCGCCTGATCACGCCGCGCTCGGCCAAGCAGGCCGAATATGTCCAGCGCATCCGTGAATCCGACATCGTCTTCGGCGTCGGCCCGGCGGGCACCGGCAAGACCTACCTGTCAGTCGCGGTCGCCGTCGAGATGCTGCTCCAGGGGCGCGTCGACCGGCTGATCCTGTCGCGCCCGGCGGTCGAGGCGGGCGAGCGCATCGGCTTCCTGCCCGGCGACCTGCGCGACAAGATCGATCCCTATCTGCGCCCGCTCTACGACGCGCTGCACGACATGCTGCCCGGCGATCAGGTCGCCAAGGCGCTGGAGACCGGCGACATCGAGGTGGCGCCGCTCGCCTTCATGCGCGGCCGGACGCTCGCCAACTCGTTCATCATCCTCGACGAGGCGCAGAACACCACGCCGATGCAGATGAAGATGTTCCTGACCCGCATCGGCGAGAACTCGCGCATGGTGATCGCCGGCGATCCCAGCCAGATCGACCTGCCGCTCGGCAGCAAGTCCGGCCTGCGCGACGCGCTCGACATCCTGGCCGACGTGCCCGAGGTCGGCGTCGTCCATTTCGGCGAGGCCGACGTGGTGCGTCATCATCTCGTCACGCGCATCGTGCAAGCCTATAACGAGAACGACCGGCAGCGGCAGGTGGCGCAGATGGCGCGCAAGACCGCCCAGAACGGAGAAGATGGCGGCTGAGCCGCCGGCCCATGCTGTCAGTGGACACATCCCTGGAGTGCGACAGTTGGCTCGGGCCGCTGCCCGATCCCGCGACGTTCGCCCGTGACGTCCTCGCCCGCGCCGACCGCGGCGCCGGCGACGCCGAGGTCAGCGTGCTGTTCGCCGATGACGCCTTCGTCCGCGGCTTGAACGCCCGCTGGCGCGGCCTGGACAAGCCCACCAATGTGCTGTCGTTCCCAGCCGCCGCTCCCGGCGTTCCCGGCCCGCGCCCGCTCGGCGACATCGTCCTCGCCTTCGAGACCGTGGCGCGCGAGGCGCGCGAGGAGGGCAAGCCGTTCGATCATCACGCCGCCCATCTGCTGGTACACGGTTTCCTGCACCTGCTCGGCTACGACCACGAGACCGACGCCGCCGCCGCCGTCATGGAGGCGCGCGAGGTGCGCATACTCGAAACCCTCGACATTCCCGATCCCTATGCGGAAAATACCGCCACAACGCAGAACACGGCATGAGCGACTCTTCCACCGAGGCTGACAATGCGAGCTTGAAGGGCTGGGTGAGCGGCGTGCTCACCAGGCTGCGCGGTCGCGAGCCATCGCTGCGCGAAAGCCTCGAAGACGTCATCGAGGAACACCGCGACGATCCGTCGGACCTGACCGCCGAAGAGCGGATCATGCTGATGAACATCGTGTCGCTGCGCGAGCTGCAGATATCCGACGTCATGGTGCCGCGCGCCGACATCGTCGCCATCGACATGGCGATGCCCATCGAAGGCCTGGTGAAGGCATTCAGGGAGGCTGCCCATTCGCGGCTGCCGGTCTATCGCGACACCCTCGACGACGTGGCCGGCATGGTTCATGTGAAGGACGTGCTGATCGCGCTCGCCGACGGCCAGGAAACCGGCCGGCAGATCACCATCAGCGACATCAAGCGCCGGGTGTTGTTCGTCCCGCCGTCCATGCCGGTGATCGACCTGCTGCTGAAGATGCGGCTCAGCCGCAACCACATGGCGCTGGTGATCGACGAGTATGGCGGCACCGACGGCCTCGTCACCATCGAGGACCTGATCGAGACCATCGTCGGCGACATCGACGACGAGCATGACGAGCAGCTCACGCCGTTGATCATGCCGCGCCCGTCGGGCACGCTCGATGTGGACGCGCGCTGTCCGATCGAGGACCTCGAAGCCCAGCTCGGCGTCGACCTGCTGCCCGAGGACCAGGAGGACTACATCGACACCGTCGGCGGCCTGCTGTTCTCGCTGGCCGGGCGCGTGCCGGAGCGCGGCGAGGTGATCGAGCATCCGTCGGGCATCGAGTTCGAGGTGACCGAGGCGGACGCGCGCCAGCTCCGGCGGGTCCGGGTCCGCAAGCCCAAGTCCGACATCGGCGACGTGCTGCCGTGACGCAGGGCGCTCCATGATGCCATTGCACACATGATGAATGGCTTGCCCGGCTGGCTGGCCGCGCGCCAGCCATGGCAGCGCTTCGGCCTGGCGTTCGTGCTGGGGGCGCTCGCCACCACTTCGTTCGCGCCGCTCTATGCGGTTCCCGTCCTGCTGGTGTCGTTTCCCGGCCTGATCCTGCTGCTCGAGGCAAGCCCGACGAAAAAGGGCGCGTTCGGCGTCGGCTGGTTCTTCGGCTTCGGCCATTTCCTCACTGGCTTCTACTGGGTGGCCAACGCGCTCGCCATCGCCGGCGCGCCGCCCGCGGCCGCCATCGCCCTGCCGCTGGGCATGGCGCTCTACAGCGGCCTCGCCGGCCTGCTCTACCGGGTCGTTGGCCGCCGCGTGCCGTCGCGGGTGCTGCTGTTCGCGCTGTGCTGGGCGCTGGCCGAATGGCTGCGCGGCCACGTCATCACCGGCTTTCCGTGGAACCTGGCCGCCTATGCCTGGGCGTTCTCCGATGCCATGAGCCAGTTCGCCTCGGTGGCGGGCGCCTACGGCCTGACTCTGGTCACCGCCGCCATCGCCGCCTCGCCCGTGCTTCTCGTCGGACGTCCGCTGAAATCGATGGCCGATTTCCGCGCGCCCATCGCCGCCGCCGTCTGCGTGGCGGCGCTGTTCGCCTTCGGCGCCGTTCGCCTCGCCGGCGCGGACCCGGAGCCCGAGGGCCGGCCCATGGTGCGCGCCGTCCAGCCCGACATCGCCCAGGACGAGAAGTGGCTGCCCGAGAATTTCCACCGCAACTTCACCGATCATCTCGCCCTGTCGGAAGGACCGGGCAGCGAGGCTGTCGACCTGTTCGCCTGGTCCGAGGCGGCGGTGCCGTACCAGCTCGATGCCGATACGCCCGGGCGTGAGCGGATCGCCCGGGTCGGCCGGCCCGGCGCGGTCGTCGTCACCGGCTTTCCCCGTGTCGAGATCGAGCCGGCCGGCCGGCTGCGTTATTTCAACAGCATGATCTTCGTCGGCGAGGGCGGGGAGACGCTCGCCACCTTCGACAAGGCCCATCTGGTGCCATTCGGCGAGTATGTGCCCCTGAAGGGACTGTTTCGCCTGCTGGATTCCGTGTTCGAGGCGTTGGGTCTCGGCGTCCGGTTCCAGAAGGTCGTCGAGGGCGGCGGCGACTTCGTGCCGGGGCCCGGTCTCAGGGTCATCCACCTGCCCGGCCTGCCGCCGGTCAGCCCGCTGATCTGCTACGAGGTGATCTTCCCCGGCGCGGTCGCCCCCAGGGGCGAGCGGCCCGACTGGCTGCTCAACATCACCAACGACGCCTGGTACGGCGAGTGGGCCGGCCCGCGGCAGCACCTCGCCATCGCCCGCTACCGCAGCATCGAGGAAGGCCTGCCCATGCTGCGCGCCGCCGGCACCGGCATCTCGGCGATCATCGACGCCCACGGGCGGGTGATCTCCGAACTGGGCATCGGCGAACGCGGCGTCGTCGACGGCAGGCTGCCGGCGCCCATCGCCCCCACGCTCTACGCCCGGTTCGGCGACGGGGTGTTCTGGACGATGATGGCGGGACTTGCCTTACTCGTTTTGGGCATGCGCTGGCGCAACCGCCGGTAGAAGGCGCTTGACCCGCCATACATCCCTGCATATTGCTAGTTTTAACAGGTTCGAGGGTCGGCGATATCTGTTGGGTTTGGTGCGTCCGCACCATTTGGGGCTATGAAAGCTGATCCTCCAGTCCGGTCCACGCGCGTTCCCGGGCTGGGGAACTTGAGGAGGCCTGCGCGTGCTATCGGATCCCAATCCTGTCGACATCCATGTCGGCAAACGCTTGCGACAACGGCGGACTTTCGTCGGCATGACCCAGGAGCAACTGGGCGCATCGCTCGGCATCACGTTCCAGCAGATCCAGAAATACGAACGCGGCGCGAACCGCATCGGCGCCAGCCGGCTGTTCGACATCTGCCGCGTTCTGGAAGTGCCGCCGCAGTTCTTTTTCGAGGCCATGCCGGCCAACGGCGAGTCGGCGCTGATCGACGCCATGCCGCTGGCGCCGCGCGGCGACGACCCCGTCGACCGTGAGACCATGGAGCTGGTCCGCGTCTACCGCCAGATCGACAGCGCGCCGGTCCGCCACCGCCTGCTCGAGCTGGCCAGGGCGCTCGCCCGGGCCGAGTGACGGCCGGCTTTCCCGGCAACGGATGCTCCATCGACACGAGAGCCGCTTGCGCGGCACCCCTCACCCCAACCCTCTCCCACAAGGGGAGAGGGGGTAAACCATTGCCATGCTTGCTTCATTCCCTCTCCCCTTGTGGGAGAGAGCAGGGTGAGGGTGCCTTCGTCGCCGCGCGCCGGGCCGTGCCGGGCAATGCGCCCGAAACTGAACATAAGGATATAAAGACATCTTTATGCTTGTTCGCCGCGTGTGGCCGCTGCTATACAGCGGTCGTGCCGGCAATCGCGGAACAGGGTCTCCGCGCGCCTTTCCTGAACTCCATTTTCGAGGGGTCTCGTGGCCAAGAACTCGTACCTGTTTGCCAGCGAATCCGTTTCCGAAGGCCATCCCGACAAAGTCTGCGACATGATCTCCGACGCCGTCCTGGATACGTTCCTGGCGGCCGACCCCTATGCGCGCGTCGCGTGCGAGACGCTGGTCACCACCCAGCAGATCGTGCTGGCCGGCGAGGTGCGCGGCCCGGCGTCGATCACCAAGGAAGTGCTCGAGAGCGTGGCGCGCGAGACCGTGCGCAAGATCGGCTACGAGCAGAACGGCTTCCACTGGAAGACCTGCGACGTGAAGGTGCTGCTGCACAGCCAGTCGGCCGACATCGCCATGGGCGTCGATTCGGCCGAGAACAAGGACGAGGGCGCGGGCGACCAGGGCATCATGTTCGGCTATGCCTGCCGCGAAACCGACGCGCTGATGCCGGCGCCGATCTACTATGCCCACAAGATCCTGCGCGACATGGCGCAGGCCCGGCATTCCGGCGCGGTGAAGGGCCTCGGCCCCGACGCCAAGAGCCAGATCAGCCTGCTCTACGAGAACGGCAAGCCGGTGCGCGCCACCTCGATCGTGGTGTCGACCCAGCATGACGAGGACCTGTCGTCGTCCGACGTGGAAGGCATCGTCCGCCCGTTCATCTCGAAGGCGCTGCCCAAAGGCTGGCTGACCAACGAGACCGACTTCTATATCAACCCTACCGGCCGCTTCGTCATCGGCGGCCCGGACGGCGACGCCGGCCTCACCGGCCGCAAGATCATCGTCGACACCTATGGCGGCGCGGCGCCGCATGGCGGCGGCGCGTTCTCGGGCAAGGATCCGACCAAGGTCGACCGCTCGGCCGCCTATGCCGCGCGCTACCTGGCCAAGAACGTGGTGGCCGCCGGCCTGGGCGACCGCTGCACCATCCAGCTCTCCTACGCCATCGGCGTGTCGAAGCCGCTGTCGATCTATGTGGACCTGCACGGCACCGGCAATGTCGACACGGGCAGGCTGGGCGATGTCCTGGGCGAGGTGATGGACCTCAGCCCGCGCGGCATCCGCACCCATCTGGGCCTCAACAAGCCGATCTATGCGCGCACCGCCGCCTATGGCCATTTCGGCCGCGAACCCGAGGCCGATGGCGGCTTCAGCTGGGAGCGCACCGACCTGGCCGAGGCCCTGCGCGCCGCGGTCGCCTGATCCGGTCATGACCTCCGAAACGCCCGTCGTCCGCCGGGTCTATGGCCGGCGGCGCGGCAAGGCGCTCAACCAGACGCGGCAGGACCTGATGGACCGGCTGCTGCCGGCCGTCTCGGTGCCGCTCGAGGAGGGCGACGCCAACATCGACCCGCGCATCTGGTTCGACAAGCCGGTGCGCGAGGTGTGGTTCGAGATCGGCTTCGGCAAGGGCGAGCACCTGGCCTGGCAGGCGCGCGAGCACCCCGACATCGGCTTCATTGGTTGCGAACCCTACGAGAACGGCGTCGCCGGCCTGCTCACCGAGATCGCCGGGCACAGGCTCGACAATGTCCGCGTCTGGATGGACGATGCCGCCCTGCTGCTCGCCGCGCTGCGCCCGGCCAGCATCGGCCGCGCCTTCCTGCTGTTCCCCGACCCGTGGCCCAAGGCGCGCCACCACCGCCGCCGCTTCGTCAATCCGGACCGGCTGGACATCCTGTCGCGGGCGCTGGCCGACGGCGCCGAGTTCCGCGCCGCCACCGACCACGCCGACTACGGCGACTGGATCGTGCGCCACATGAGCGCCCGCGAGGACTTCGACTGGACCGCCGAGCGCGCCGCCGACTGGCGGGGCCGCACCGAGGACTGGCCGCAGACCCGCTACGAGGCCAAGGCGCTGGCCAAGGGCGACAAGCCGCTCTACCTGCGCTACCGGCGCAAGGCGCGCCCCGGCGTCTGAGCCATTGCCGACGCCGCCTCTTCTGTGGGACGCTGCCGCGTTCCTGGGGAGAGACTGATGAGCACGATCACCAAGCCGACCATCGATCCAGCAATCTTCGGCAGCGCCGGATACGCCGCCAATCCGTATCCGACGCTGAAGATCCTGCGCGACCACTATCCGGCCTACAAATTGCCGAACGGCGCCTGGATGGTGACCCGCTACGAGGACGTGGTGAACGTCTTCCGCGACACCGTGAACTTTTCCGCCTCGCCGAACGGCGAGCATATCGGCGCGGTGTTCGGCCCGACGCTGATGGAATATGACGGCCAGGACCACATCAAGCTGCGCAACATCGTCGCGCCGCAGTTCGTCGGCATGCGGCTGACGGCGCTGCTGCCCACCATCCAGCGCAACGCCATGGCGCTGATCGGCAAGTTCACCGAGAAGCATGCCCGCCGCATCGCCGGCGAGGCCGCGGCGAAGGGCGAGATCGACATTGTCGACGACTTCGCCACCAGGCTGCCGCTCAACGTCATCCTCGACGTGCTCGACCTGCCGCAGGAAGCGCACGAGATGTTCCACACCTGGTATCCGGCGATGATGAACGGTATCAATGGCGGCCCGGCGCTGCGGATCGAGGGCCAGAAGGCCAACGCCGAATACCACGCCTATCTGGACCCGCTGATCGACGAGCGCACGAAGAACCCGGGCGACGACCTGCTGTCGCGGCTCGCCAACGCCGAGGTCGACGGCGCGCGCATGACCAAGCAGGAGATCAAGTCGTTCGCCAGCCTGATCCTGGTGGCCGGCGCCGAGACCACCGACAAGGCCATCGCCAATCTGTGGTACCAGCTGCTCGCCAACCCCGAGCAGTGGGAAGCCGTCCAGCACGACCCCGAACTGCTGGAGCGCGCCTTCGCCGAGATGATGCGGGTCCACGGCCCCGCCGGCGCCCAGACCCGCCGGGCGATCAACGACGTGGAGTTGCACGGCGAGACCATCCGGGCCGGCGACTACGTGCATGTGTCGCTCTACGGCGCCAACCGCGACGACCGGGTGTTCTCCAATCCCGACAAGTTCGACATCTTCCGCGACGACTTCTATTTCGGGAAGGAACTGCGCTCCGGCTATTACCAGGCGGGCGTCGCCGGGCATGTGGGCTTCGGGCTCGGCGCCCATTTCTGCGTCGGCTACCAGCTCGCCCGCGCCGAATCGGTGATCGGCACGAAAATGCTGATGGAGGTGATCCGCAACCCGCGCTTCAAGCCGGGGTCGAACCCTCAGCCCATCGCCATCCGCATCGAACCCTGGCACCTGCCGCTGGAGTTCGACGCGGCCTGAGGCTGCCCGGTTTCGAAAAACCCGCTTCAGTTCGCCGCCCGAAGGCGCGGATCGAGGACAAACGCTTCCTGTTCGACCGCCGCGTAAAGGCCTTTGGCCACTACCGGATCGAACATGACGTTCCAGCTATGGGATGAAACCACGCTCGGGATCAGGGTGAAGGCATGCGCCTGCAGCAGGGTGTCGCCGAACGCCTGTTGCCCGGCGCCGATCGCCCCCGGCCTCAGCCAGTCCGGATTGGGCACGTCGGACCCATTGACGACATGCACCTTCCCGGCATCGGCGATCGTGGCCCACGTCAGGACGTGGGGAACCCTGTCGAGCGCCTCGAAGGTCTTGTGGACGGCGACTTCCAGGATCGCCGTGGCGGGATCGAGCGCGGCATAGACCGCGCGAACACCCCGCGAGTTCCACCGCCCGCCGGCCAGATAGCTGCCCTCGCCGCTATCCCATGCGGCGCTGAACCGTACCTGATCCAGCCGCCACAGGACCAGCCCGCCGGACCCCAGCGGCGGCGGCAGCGGCATCATGTATAGACGCCGTACTCGAGACGCGTCAGGTGGCCTTCGACGGACTCCACCCCCGCCGGTGTCGAGAGCAGGTCGATGGGCCTGCGCCGGTCGAGCGCCATCGCCGGGCGCTCCAGCCATGCCTCGGCCTCGGGCTGGGAGCCGAACAGTGCGATAGCCCGGCCGAGAATCTCGGCGAACTTCCATGTCCGGCCGCTCTGCTCGGGACTCAGCTTCTTGTCCAGCGCTTCCTGGTGGCGCTGGTAGGTCCTGACGCTGATGCCGATCGCCCTCTCCAGGCCGCCCTTGTTGACGGTCCGGAGAATTCCGACGCGGCTCACCAGATGTTTCAGCGCGTGACCGGGTAGGCCGGCCTGGAGCAGGTCGTGAGCGTCGAGGCGGCTGTGCACGGGCCGATCGAGAGTGCGCCGGCCGCCAAGCAACGCAACCGTGCGGTCTATCTCGGCATCCTGGATCATCGGGTGCGCAGGTGTCATGGAAACGCCCTGTCATCTGTCGTAAATAATATGACATATGACAGGGCGCGCTTCAAGCAGGGCTTCAGCCCGGTGCCCATCGCCACCCACATCGAGCCCTGGCGCTGGCCGATGGAACTCGACACGGCCTGGGGCGGACGCATCGCAGTGAGGTGAAATACGCAGTCTCATACATCTATTATGATGCTTGAAATATCATGATAGACATCCAGATAAGGACAAGTGATTTTCTGAACGGATACGCACCTTGATCACTGCCTCCCAGATACGGGCCGCCCGCGCGCTTCTCGGCATCGACCAGAAGACGCTTGCCGGCATGGCGGGTGTCTCGCTGCCGACCATCCAGCGCATGGAAGCGAGCCAGGGCAACGTCAAGGGGGTCGTCGACAGCCTGACCAAGGTGGTCGACGCCCTCAACCTCGCCGGCATCGAACTGATCGGCGAGGGTGCCCAGAGCACGGGTGGCGGACGGGGCGTCCGGCTCAGGGAACCTGCACGGAAACTCTGACCGACACGCTTACCGCGACGCGACCGCCGACCATAATGCCGACGATCCCGCCGCCTGACCCAAGGCCGCCGGACATCATGACCTCGCAGACCGCGCCGACCAGCGCCGAGCCCACCTTCGCCGAACTGTTCACGCCGAAACTCGTCACGGTCCTGCGCGGCGGATATACGCTGCGCAACTTTCGTGCCGACGCCCTCGCCGGGTTGACCGTCGCGATCGTCGCGCTTCCCCTGTCCATGGCCATCGCCATCGCCTGCGGCGCGTCGCCCGCGCAGGGCCTGTATACGGCGATCATCGGCGGTTTCCTGGTCTCGGCGCTGGGCGGCAGCCGGTTTCAGATCGGCGGTCCCGCCGGCGCCTTCATCGTGCTGGTCGCCGCGACCGTGCAGGCGCACGGTATGGACGGTCTGCTGCTGGCGACCCTCCTGTCGGGCATCATGCTGGCGGTCGTCGGCTTCCTGCGGCTCGGCACCTACATCAAGTTCATTCCCTACCCGGTGACCGTCGGCTTCACCGCCGGCATCGCGGTCATCATCTTTGCCAGCCAGCTGAAGGACCTGCTCGGCCTGACGCTGGCGGCGGGCGAACCGGGGCCGCTGCTGGACAAGCTGCCGGTCCTGTGGTCGAGCATGGGGACGGCCGACACGCCGACGATCCTCATCGCCGGCGCGACCATCGCGACCATCGCCGCGCTCAAGCGGTTCCGGCCTCAATGGCCGGGCATGCTGGTCGCGGTGACGGGCGCGGCTGTCGCGGCGGCCATGCTCGATCTGCCGGTCGCGACCATCGGTAGCCAATTCGGGGGCATTCCAGCCGGCCTGCCGATGCCCGCCCTGCCCGAGATCAGCGTGGCCAAAGTTTTCGCGGTGCTACCCAGCGCGGCCGCGTTCACCCTGCTGGGCTCGATCGAGTCCCTGCTGTCGGCCGTGGTCGCCGACGGCATGACCGGCCGCCGCCACCGCTCGAACTGCGAGCTGGTCGCGCAGGGGGCCGCCAATATCGCCTCGGGCCTGTTCGGCGGCATCTGCGTCACGGGTACCATCGCCCGGACGGCGACCAATGTCCGCGCCGGCGCCCACGGACCCGTCGCCGGCATGCTCCACGCCCTGTTCCTGCTCGCCTTCGTGCTGGTGGCCGCGCCGCTGGCCAGCTTCATTCCGCTGGCGAGCCTCGCCGGCGTGCTCGCGGTCGTGGCGTGGAACATGGTGGAGAAGCCGGCTTTCGCGGCCCTGCTCAGGGCGTCGCGCGGCGATGCCGCGGTGTTGATGGCGACGTTCCTGCTGACCATCTTCCGCGACCTCACCGAGGCAATCGTGGTCGGCTTCGCGCTCGGCTCCGTGCTGTTCATCCACCGCATGTCGACGGCGACCGCCGTCGAGCGGCAGACGCCGTTCGTGCCCGAGGACAGGGCCGATGAATCCGGTGGCGAGCGAGCACCCTATGACGAGGCCGCGGCCAACGATCCGGACATCGTGGTCTACCGCATCTCCGGCGCCTTCTTCTTCGGCGCGGCGGCCTCGATCGGCTCGGTGCTCGACCGAATCGCCGACACCCACCGCGCCCTGGTGATCGACTTCGCCGCCGTCCCGTTTCTCGATTCGACCGCCGCCAACACCATCGAGGGGCTGGCCCACAAGACCGCGCGGCGCGGCGTGGACATCTATCTCACGGGAACCACCCATGACATCCGCAGGGAGCTGTTCGCGCAGGGCCTCAAGCCGCCGCTGGTGCGCTATGCGCGCCGGGTCGAGGATGCGGTCCGCAAGGCCCGCGCGGCCGGATGACGCCACCGTATCGCGCCCGGACATCGACCTTGAAAAATCCCCGGCTTTGGACTAGGTTCCGGCTGCTCTTGACATAGACCGGTTGCTTCGAGGAGCGGCCGGGACGTTCGAAGGGTGGGCGAGAGCCCACTTTTTTCGTTTTTGGGAATCGGGTTGGTCGCTGAATCCGGCATAGCCGCCAAGGTGCGGGCGCTGATCGAGCCTTCGGTCGAGGCCATGGGCTTCGACCTGGTGCGCGTGCGCTTCATCACCACCAGCCGCCGGACGCTGCAGATCATGGCCGAGCGCGCCGACGGCACCATGACCGTCGAGGACTGCGCCGAGGTCAGCCGCGCCGCGTCGGCGATCCTCGACGTCGAGGATCCGATCAAGGGCGAATACACTCTGGAAGTCAGCTCGCCCGGCATCGACCGCCCGCTGGTGCGCGAGCAGGACTACCGCAACTATGCCGGGTTCGAGGCGAAGATCGAGACGGCGACGCCGATCTCGGGCCAGCGCCGGTTCCGCGGCACGATCGTGGGTTTCGACGATGGCCAGGTGGCGCTGGATGCGCCGCAGGGCCGCGTGCACTTGCCGTTCGACAACATCGAGCAGGCCAAGCTGGTGCTGACGGATGCGCTGATCAACGCGCATCAGGACGCCCGCAGGGCGGCCGGGATCGAACCGGTTGATCAACAGGGAGCTGACTGATGTCCACCGCCATTAGCGCCAACCGCCTGGAACTGCTGCAGGTCGCCGACGCCGTCGCCCGCGACAAGGTGATCGACCGCGAGCTGGTGCTCGAAGCCATGGAAGAAGCCTTCCAGAAGGCCGCCCGCTCGCGCTACGGCGCCGAGCACGATTTGCGCGCCCACATCGACCGCAATACCGGCGAGATCAAGCTGCGCCGGGTGATCACCGTGGTCGAGGAGGTCGAGAACGAGGCCGCCCAGCTGACCCTGACGGACGCCGAGCGCCGCTATCCGGGCCACGAACTGGAGACCGGCTCGGAGATTTCCGAAGAGCTGCCGCCGATGGATTTCGGCCGAATCGCCGCCCAGACCGCCAAGCAGGTGATCACCCAGAAGGTCCGCGAGGCTGAGCGCGCCCGCCAGTACAGCGAGTACAAGGACCGCCAGGGCGACATCATCAACGGCATCGTCAAGCGCGTCGAATACGGCAACGTGGTCGTCGATCTGGGCCGCGCCGAGGCGGTGATCCGCCGCGACGAGGCGCTGCCGCGCGAGAACCTGCGCAACGGCGACCGGGTCCGCGCCTACATCTACGACGTCCGCCAGGAGCCGCGCGGCCCGCAGATCTTCCTGTCGCGCGCCCGGCCCGAGTTCATGGCCGAACTGTTCGCCCAGGAAGTGCCGGAAATCTACGACGGCATCATCGAGATCAAGTCGGTGGCGCGCGATCCGGGCAGCCGGGCCAAGATCGCCGTCGTGTCGAACGACCCGGGCATCGACCCGGTCGGCGCCTGCGTCGGCATGCGCGGCAGCCGCGTCCAGGCCGTGGTCAACGAGCTGCAGGGCGAGAAGATCGACATCATCCAGTGGTCGCCCGACGTGGCCACCTTCGTCGTCAACGGCCTGGCGCCCGCCGAGGTGCAGAAGGTGGTGCTCGACGAGGACAACGAGCGCATCGAGGTGGTCGTCCCCGACGACCAGCTCAGCCTGGCGATCGGCCGCCGCGGCCAGAATGTGCGCCTCGCCTCGCAGCTCACCGGCTGGACCATCGACATCCTGACCGAGGCCGAAGAGTCCGAGCGCCGGCAGCAGGAGTTCCAGTCCCGCTCGGCGCTGTTCATGGAAGCCCTCGACGTCGAAGAGACCATCGCCCAGCTGCTGGTCGCCGAAGGATTCGCCGATCTCGAGGAAGTGGCCTATGTGGAGCTGGACGAGCTGGCCTCGATCGAGGGCTTCGACGAGGACATTGCCCAGGAACTTCAGAACCGCGCCCGTGCCGCGCTGCAGCGTCGCGACGACGAGGCCGACGCCCGGCGCAAGCAGCTCGGCGTGACCGACGATGTGGCCGCCATCGAGGGGCTGACGCCCCAGATGCTGGTCGTCCTCGGCGAGAAGGGGATCAAGACCCTGGACGAGCTGGCCGAGTTCGCCGGTTTCGAGCTCATCGAATCGGGCGGGCCGCTGCAGGGCTTCGACCTCGGCGAAGACGACGCCAACGCGATCATCATGGCCGCTCGTGCCCACTGGTACGAGGACGAGGAACCCGCCGCGGGCGGCGACTCGGCGGCCGGGTAAGGCCACGACGGAGACCGGATGACGGGAAGCAAAGGGCATGCGGCGGAACGACGATGCATCGTAAGCGGCGAGAGCGCGCCGCGGGCGGGCCTCGTGCGCTTTGTCGTCGGGCCCGGCGACGTCATCGTGCCCGATCTCAGGGGTAAACTCCCCGGCCGCGGGCTGTGGGTAGAGGCGCGCCGCGACGTGGTCGAGACCGCGTGCGCGAAAAACGCCTTCTCGCGCGCCGCGCGCCAGAAGGTCAGCGTGCCCGACGGGCTGCCGGCCCTGATCGAGGCCCAGCTGGTCCATGGCTGCCTGAGTTTGCTGGGCCTGGCCCGCAAGGCGGGCGACATCGTTGCCGGCTTCGAAAAGGTCAAGGGCTGGCTGCAGACGGGGACCGCGAGCGTGCTGGTGACGGCGGCCGACGCGGCCGAGGACGGCCGCCGCAAGCTGCGCGGACTGGCCGCGGGATTACCGGATGTGGACCTGTTCACGTCCGAGCAATTGAGTTTGGCGTTGGGGCGCGGGAATGTGATACATGCAGCCCTGCGCGACGGCGGCCTGGCCCGGCGGTTTGTGGCCGAAGTGAATCTGCTTGCCGGTTACCGGCACGGCGAAGGTCCGACGGGCCGGCCGAGCGCGAATGAGGAATGTGAATGAGCGAAACCAAGGAAAGCGGCGACACGAAGCTCACCCTGTCGTCCGGCAAGACGCTTCAGCTGAAGAAAAGCGTCGACGCTGGCGGCAGCGGCCAGGTGCGCCAGAGCCTGTCCCACGGGCGCGGCAAGGCCGTGGTGGTGGAACGCAAGCGCCGCCGCACCTTCAGCCGTGACGGCGAGCCGGGCCTGGGCGAATTCGGCGGCGATGTCGAAGGCGGCCATCTGAGCCAGGGCGAGAAGGCGGTCCGGCTGCGGGCGCTCGAGGAAGCGCGCAAGCAGGAAGTGCTGGAGAAGCAGCGCCAGGAAGAAGAAGCCAGGCGCCGCGCCGAGGAAGAAGCCCGCCGCAAGGCCGAGGACGACGAACGCCGCCGGCTGGCCGCCGAAGAGGCCGCCCGCAAGGCGAAGGAAGAGGCACTCAGGCCGACGGACGACTCGACCGCCGCCGAGCAGCCGGCGCCGGTGCGCGTCGTCGCCAATCCGGCGGTCACCGTCGCCAAGCCCAAGCCGCGCGTCGAGCCGGTCGCGCCGCCGCCGCCGGTCGTGAAGAGCCGCGTCGCCGACATCGTGGTGCCGCCGCCGGTCGAGGAAGCTCGCCGCCCGAGACCCGAAGATCGGGTCAAGACCGCGACGCTGATCGACGAGGAAGAGGAAGACGAGCGCAAGAAGCGGGCCCGCGCCGGCGCCGCCAAGGTCCAACACGCCAAGCCGACGCCGAAGGTCGATACGCGCCGCGCCAACTCCAAGCTCACCGTCCAGCGCGCGCTGGACGACGGCGCCGAGGAACGGCAGCGGTCGCTGGCCGCCATGCGCCGCGCCCGCGAGAAGCAGAAGGCCATGCGCCGCATGTCGGATGCGCCGCAGAAGCTGTTCCGAGAGGTCATCGTCCCCGAGCATATCACCGTGGCCGAGCTGGCCAACCGCATGACCGAGCGCGCCAACGACGTGGTGCGCGAGCTGATGAAGATCGGCGTCCCGGTCAGCGTCAATGACACCATCGACGCGGATACCGCCGAGATCATCGTCGCCGAAATGGGACACAAGATGAAGCGCGTGGCCGAAGCCGACGTCGAGGCCGGCCTGACCGGCGCGGCCGACAGCCCCGAGGACCTCGCGCCGCGTCCGCCGGTCGTGACCGTGATGGGCCACGTCGACCACGGCAAGACGTCGCTGCTCGATGCGCTGCGCGCCACCGACGTGGTATCGGGCGAGGCGGGCGGCATCACCCAGCATATCGGCGCCTATCAGGTCACCATGCCGGGCGGCGAGAAGATCACCTTCCTCGACACGCCGGGCCATTCGGCGTTCACCGCCATGCGTGCCCGCGGCGCCCAGGTGACCGACATCGTGGTGCTGGTGGTGGCGGCCGACGACGGCATCATGCCGCAGACGGTCGAGGCCATTCACCATGCCCGTGCGGCGAACGTGCCGATCATCGTGGCGATCAACAAGATCGACAAATACGACGCCAATCCGGAGAAAATCCGCCAGGCGCTGCTGCAATACGAGATCGTGGTCGAAAGCCTCGGCGGCGACACGCTCGACATCGAGGTGTCGGCCAAGGAGCGCACCAACCTGGACAAGCTGGAGGAAGCCATCATCCTCCAGGCCGAAGTGCTGGAGCTCGCCGCCAATCCGGCCCGCGCGGCCGAAGGCGTGGTCATCGAATCCATGCTCGACAAGGGCCGCGGCGCCGTCGCCACCGTGCTGGTGACGCGCGGCACGCTGCGCATCGGCGACATCTTCGTGATGGGTGCCGAATCGGGCCGCGTCCGGGCGCTGATCGACGACAAGGGCAACACCATCAAGGAAGCCGGCCCGTCGCAGCCGGTCGCCGTGCTCGGCGCGACCAGCGCGCCCATGGCGGGCGACGATTTCCTGGTGGTCGAGACCGAGGCCCGCGCCCGCGAGATCTCGGCCTATCGCCAGCGCCAGCTCAAGGAAAAGCTCGCCGGCCCGCTGGAGCGCGCATCGCTCGAGTCCATGCTGGAGAAGCTGAAGACCAAGGAAGTGCAGGAGCTGCCGGTGGTGATCAAGGCCGACGTGCACGGTTCGGCGGAAGCCGTCGCCAGCGCGCTGCAGGCCATGAACACCGACGAGGTGGCGGTGAAGGTGCTGCTCAGCGGCGTCGGCGGCGTGTCCGAATCCGACGTGGCGCTGGCCGAGGCGTCGAAGGCGCCGATCCTGGCGTTCAACGTCCGCGCCGCGGGCAAGTCCCGTGCCATGGCCGAGCAGAACGGCGTCGAGATCCGCTACTACTCGGTGATCTACGACCTGGTGGACGACATCAAGTCGGCCCTGTCGGGCATGCTGGCGCCCGAGATCAGGGAAACCATCGTCGGCGTCGCCCAGGTCAAGGAAGTGTTCAACGCCGGCAAGGGCAAGGCGGCGGGCTGTATCGTGCTCGAGGGCTCGGCCCGCACCGACGTCCGTGCCCGCGTGCTGCGCGACGACGTGGTGGTGCATGACGGCAAGGTCAGCTCGCTCCGCCGTTTCCGCGACGAGGTCAAGGAGGTGGCGGCCGGCACCGAGTGCGGCATCACCGTCGACAACTTCAACGACGTGAAGGCCGGCGACCGGATCGAGATGTACTCGGTCGAGGAACGCGCCCGCACCCTGTAACGCGGGCGAAGGCAGGCAGGTCATGAGCAAATCCCGTGGCGGTCCGCGGACCCAGCGTCAGTCGCGCGTGGGCGAGGTGCTGCGCCACGCCCTGGCCGAAGTGCTGATGCGCGGCCAGCTGCGCGACCCGGCGGTCGACGGCATCTCGATCACCGTCACCGAGGTGGACGTCGGCCCGGACCTGAAGAACGCGACCGTCTATGTCATGCCGCTGGGCGGCCAGGACATGGAGAAGGTGGCGCAGGGCCTGAACCGCTGCGCCCGGTTCCTGCGCGGGCAGGTCGGCCATATGGTCGACATGCGCTACGTGCCGCAGCTTCGCTTCGCCGTCGACCGGACGTTCGAGCAGGCCGCCAAGATCGACGCGCTGCTGCGCCAGCCCAAGGTCGCCCGCGACCTGGGGCATGCCTCCGACGACGAATAGGTCGGGATGGGACGCAACAGGAAAGGCCGGCCGATCAGCGGCTGGGTCGTTCTCGACAAGCCGTCGGGCATCACCTCGGCCCATGCGGTCGCCAGGGTGAAGCGGCTTCTCGACGCGGCCAAGGTCGGTCACGCCGGCACCCTCGATCCGCTGGCGACGGGCGTGCTGCCGCTGGCGCTGGGCGAGGCGACCAAGCTGATCTCCTACGCCATGGACGGCTCCAAGTCCTATCGCTTCACCGTCCAGTGGGGTGAAGGCCGCGACACCGACGATACCGAGGGCGCGGTGACCGGCCTCAGCGATGTGCGCCCGACGGCGGCGCGGATCGCGGCCGCGCTGCCCGCCTTCACCGGCGTCATCCTGCAGAAGCCGCCGTCGTTCTCGGCCATCAAGGTCGGCGGTGAACGCGCCTACGACCTGGCCCGCGACGGCGCGCCGCCCGATCTGCCGCCGCGCGAGGTGGAGGTGAAGCGCTTGGTTCTGATCGAGGCCCATGAGGACAGCGCCGAGTTCGAACTGGACTGCGGCAAGGGCACCTATGTGCGTTCGCTCGCCCGCGACCTGGCGCAGGCGCTGGACACCTTCGGCCACGTCACGGCGCTGCGCCGGACCCAGGTCGGCCCGTTCGGCGAGGCCCAAGCATTTTCACTGGATAAGCTTGGACAATTGGACCATAGTGCGCCGCCTTGTGGCCTTGTGCTGCCCATCGAGACACCGCTGGACGACATCCCGGCGGTCGCCGTGATGGAAAGCGAGGCCGACCGTTTACGCCACGGGCAGCCGGTATTCGTACCGTGCCAGCTCGACGGCGACGTGGTTATCAAGGTGTCCGGGAAGGCCGTCGGTATCGGCGTGATCACGGACGGAACCCTGAAGCCCAAGCGGCTCTTCAATCTTTAAAGGAGATATCGATGTCGATTGCCGCTTCCCGCAAGGAAGAACTGATCAAGGAATTCGCCACCACCACCGGCGATACCGGGTCCCCCGAAGTCCAGGTTGCCATCCTCACCGAGCGGATCAACAACCTGCAGGAGCACTTCGGCACCCACAAGAAGGACAACCACTCGCGCCGCGGCCTCATCAAGATGGTGAACCAGCGCCGCAGCCTTCTGGCCTATGTCAAGAAGGTGGACGAAGCGCGCTACACCTCGCTGATTCAGCGTCTTGGACTGCGCAAGTAACAGGAAGGCGCCGGCATCGTCCGGCGCTTTCGCTTTTGAGGCCCGCCCCCACGGCCAAACGCCGGACGGGGCGGCAAAACCGACCTTCGAATTGAAAGAGTCGAGGAAGGGGCGGCTGGCAATGGGGCTGGCCGCGCAAGAAGGAATTCAAAATGTTTAATATCACCCGTAAGGAACTCAACTGGGGCGGTCGCAAGCTGGTCCTGGAAACCGGCCGTGTTGCCCGTCAGGCCCACGGCGCCGTCATGGCCAGCTATGGCGACACCGTCGTGCTGTGCACCGTCGTCGCGGAAAAGTCGCCCAAGCCGGGCCTGGACTTCTTCCCGCTGACCGTCAACTACACCGAGAAATACTACGCCGCCGGCAAGATCCCGGGCGGCTTCTTCAAGCGTGAGGGCCGGCCGACCGAGAAGGAGACGCTGACCTCGCGCCTCATCGACCGCCCGATCCGTCCGCTGTTCCCGTCCGAGTTCCGCAATGAGACCCAGGTGCTGTGCACCGTGCTCAGCCATGACATGGAGAACGATCCGGACGTCGTCGCCCTGATCGGCGCCTCGGCGGCGCTGACCCTGTCGGGCATCCCGTTCCTGGGCCCGATCGCCGGCGCCCGCGTCGGCTACATCGACGGCCAGTATGTGCTGAACCCGTCGATCGACGAGCTGCCGACCTCGCAGCTCGACCTGGTCGTCGCCGGCACCAGCACCGCGGTGCTGATGGTGGAATCGCAGGCCGCCGAGCTGAGCGAAGAGATCATGCTGGGCGCGGTTGTGTTCGGCCATGACCAGATGCAGGCGGTGATCAACCTGATCATCGACCTGGCCGAGGACGCCGCCAAGGACCCGTGGAACCTGCCGGAAGCCCCGGACCACAGCGTCCTCCAGGCCCGTGTCGCCGAGCTGGGCGAAGCCGGCCTGCGCGCCGCCTACGCCAACACCGACAAGCAGGTCCGCACCAAGGCGATCGGCGAGGCCAAGAGCCAGATCGTCACGGCGCTGACCGACATGGATCCGCCGGCCGATCCCAGCGTGGTGAAGACCCTGCTGAAGGACCTCGAGAAGGACATCGTCCGCGGCAACATCATCAAGACCGGCAAGCGCATCGACGGCCGTGACCTGGTCACCGTCCGCCCGATCCTGGCCGAGGTGACGGTCCTGCCGCGCACCCACGGCTCGTGCCTGTTTACCCGCGGCGAGACCCAGTCGCTGGGCGTCGTGACCCTGGGCACCGGCGACGACGAGCAGATCATCGATTCGCTCGAGGGCAACTGGCGCTCGCGCTTCATGCTGCACTACAACTTCCCGCCCTTCTCGGTCGGCGAAGTCGGCCGCTCCGGCTTCACCGGCCGCCGCGAGGTGGGTCACGGCAAGCTGGCCTGGCGCGCCCTCCAGGCGGTCCTGCCGTCGGCCGAGGAGTTCCCCTACACCATCCGCGTGGTGTCGGAGATCACCGAATCCAACGGCTCCTCCTCCATGGCCACCGTGTGCTCCTCGTCCCTCGCCATGATGGACGCCGGCGTGCCGATCACCCGGCCAGTGTCGGGCATCGCCATGGGCCTGATCCTGGAGAAGGACGGCAGCTACGCCGTGCTGTCCGACATCCTGGGCGACGAGGACCATCTCGGCGACATGGACTTCAAGGTGGCGGGCACGTCGGTCGGCATCACCTCGCTGCAGATGGACATCAAGGTCACCGGCATCACCAAGGAGATCATGCAGACCGCGCTGGCGCAGGCGCAGGGCGGCCGCATCCATATCCTGGCCGAGATGGCCAAGTCGCTCGACCACGCCCGCGACGAGCTCAGCTCCAACGCGCCGCGCATCGAGACCATGAGCGTGCCGAAGGATAAGATCCGCGAAGTCATCGGTACCGGCGGCAAGGTGATCCGCGAGATCGTCGAGCAGACCGGCGCCAAGATCGACATCGAGGATGACGGCACCATCAAGATCGCGTCCAGCGATCCGGAAGCCATCAAGAAGGCGCGCGCCTGGATCACCGGCATCGTCGCCGAGCCGGAAATCGGCATGGTCTATGACGGCAAGGTCGTGAAGGTCGTCGATTTCGGTGCCTTCGTGAACTTCATCGGCAACAAGGACGGCCTGGTCCACATCTCCGAGCTGCGCGAGGACCGTGTCGCCCAGGTCGGTGACGTGGTCAAGGAAGGCCAGCCGGTGAAGGTGAAGGTGCTGGGCGTCGACGACCGGGGCAAGGTGCGCCTGTCCATGCGGCTGGTGAACCAGGAAACCGGCGAGGAAATCGCCGATACCCGCGAACCCAAGAAGCAGCGGCGCGATTGATCGAGCTTGGATTCCGGGCGGCTTTGGCCTATGTGCCTGAATAGGCACATAGGCTGAACCGTACGGATCCGCGCAGATGAGGGCGCTCAACGCCATCAGGATCGCTGGCAAGGAAGTCCTGCCGCTCATCGAGGGCGGCAAGGGCATCTCCATTTCCAATGGCGCCAGCGCGGGCGCCTGGGCCGGCGCCGGCGGCATCGGCACCGTCTCGTGCGTCAACGCCGACAGCTACGATTCCGGCGGCAGGCTGATACCGCAGCTCTACAAGGGCCGCACCCGCGTCGACCGGCACGAGGAGCTGATCGACTTCGGCATCAGGGGCGGTCTGGCCCAGATCCGCGAAGCCTATGAGCGCGCGGCCGGCAACGGCTTCATCAACATCAACGTGCTGTGGGAGATGGGCGGCGCCCAGCGGGTGTTGCACGGCGTGCTGGAGCGGGCCAAGGACCTGGTCCACGGCGTCACCTGCGGCGCCGGCATGCCCTACAAGCTGGGTGAGATCGCCGCCCGTTACGGCGTGCGCTACTACCCGATCATCTCTTCCGGCCGCGCCTTCCGGGCGTTGTGGAAGCGGGCCTATTTCAAGTTCGCCGAGATGCTGGGCGGCGTGGTCTATGAAGACCCGTGGCTGGCGGGCGGCCACAACGGCCTGTCCAATTCGGAAGACCCGCTGCGGCCCGAGGCGCCCTATCCGCGCATCGTCGAGTTGCGCAAGACCATGAACGAGTTCGGTCTCGACCACACGCCGATCATCATGGCGGGCGGCGTCTGGTACCTGCGCGATTTCGAGGACTGGATCGATAACCCGGAAGTGGGCCCGATCGTCTTCCAGTTCGGCACCCGTCCGCTGCTGACGAGGGAAAGCCCGATCCCCGAGCAGTGGAAGCAGCGATTGATGACCCTGGAGGAAGGCGACGTGCAGCTGCACCGCCATTCGCCCACCGGCTTTTACTCCTCGGCCGTCCGCAACGAGTTCCTGGTCGAGCTCGACGCCCGCAGCGAGCGCCAGGTCGCCTACACCGCCGAGCCGGTGGGCGAGCACCAGGTGCCGTTCTCGCTGGGCGCCCGCAAGAACACCGTCTACCTGACGCCCGGCGACGCCGAACATGCGGCGGGCTGGCAGGCGCAGGGCTACGATCAGCCCATGCGCACACCCGACCAGACGCTGATCTTCGTGTCGGCGCTCAAGCAGCGCGAGATCCAGAAGGACCAGGCCGACTGCATGGGCTGCCTCAGCGCCTGCAAGTTCTCCAACTGGGCCGACCACGGCGACTTTTCCAACGGCAAGAAGGCCGATCCGCGCAGCTTCTGCATCCAGAAGACGCTGATGGACATCGCCCATGGCGGCGACCTCGAGCACAACCTGATGTTCGCCGGCCACAGCGCCTACCGCTTCAGGCAGGACCCGTTCTACTCCAACGGCTTCATCCCCACGGTCAAGCAACTCGTCGACCGGATCTGCACCGGCGACTGACTAATACAGGGACATAATACCTATTTCGGCACCGGCCCGTTGAGCGGTCGCCACAGTGCCGGAATAGGTATTATGTCCCCGCATTAAAGGCCCGCGTTAGGCGCATTAGGCGGAGGTTGCTCAGTCCAGCTTCGGCGGCAGGTCCGGGTCGCCTTTCTTCGCCGCGCGCTGGTAGGCCGGCCGCTCGCCGATGCGCTTCAGGTAGGCCAGCAGGTTGGGCATGCCCGAGATGTCGCGCGGCACGAACAGCCGCATGGTGGTCAGCGGGAACAGCATGATGATGTCGGCGGCGGTGAACTCGCTGCCGGCGAAATAGCGCGCCTTGCCGAGCCGGTCCTCGACCATGGCGAACGCCTTGTCGCCGCGCGAGCGGAGCGCCCTGGTCATGTCGGTTTCCGGCGCCTCCAGCATGGTCAGGATCATGCCCACCATGCCGCTCGGCATCAGCGAGGCGTTGGCGAAGTGGAACCAGAACAGGTAGTCCGGATAGTTGGGGTGATCGGGCGCCAGCTTCAGCCGGCCGTTGCCGTATTTGGCGATGATGTAGTCGATGATCGCGCCGGACTCCCCCAGCACCAGGGCGCCGTCGGTGATCACCGGCGCGGTGCCGAACGGGTGTATCGCCTTGTAGTCGGCGGGCGCGAGCCTGGTGACCGGATCGCGGTCGTATTTCTTCATCTCGTAGGGAATCTGCAGCTCCTCGCAGAGCCAGACGATCCGGTCCGACTGCGAGATGCCCAGATGATGCACGGTCAGCATGATGATTCCTTCCCGGATATGGCTGGCAAGAGTCGTACCCCGCCACGGCTTGCGACGCCACGACTACTGCGGGAGGCAACCGGCCGGCCGCGCGAATGTGCCGTTCCGGGCGGCCCGTCGCTTGACTTTTGCGTTCTGGAGTCAATTTAATGACGGTGATGCGGACCCGCGCCCAGCGTACATCTTCCGATGGACACCAGCATGAACGAACGACCCTACGCCCAAGCGATCAATCGGCTCCGTGAGGCCGATCTACGCCCCACGCAGCAGCGCCTGGCGCTTGCCAAGCTGCTGTTCGAGCAAGGCTGCGATCGGCACGTGACGGCCGAGACGCTGCACGAGGAAGCGCAGGCGTGCGGCGCCCGCGTGTCGCTCGCCACGGTCTACAACACACTGCACCAGTTCACCGACGTCGGTCTGCTGCGTGAGATCATGGTGGATGCGGGCAAAACCTATTTCGACACCAACGTCACCGACCACCATCATTTCCTGTGCGAGCGGTCCGGCCAGCTCACCGACATCCCGGCGCATATGGTGACCGTGGCCGGCCTGCCGCAGGCGCCCGACGGCCGCAAGATCAGCCGCGTCGATATCGTCATCCGCATCTGCGACCAGTAACGGGCGGCCCGTCCTTTTTAGAGTTTATCTAAGTAAGGCTTGGCCCGCACGGGCCACGAGGAGGGCTTCGACGGGATAGCCAACTGGCCCCACCTTCTTCCCCAAGAAGACACAATGGCGCCCCAATTGGCTAGCGATTCAGCGTCGCTTTTGCCGCGTTCCGCCCCGCGACCCGCCCATAATACGATCCCGGCCCCAGGCTCAGACCGCTGGCATAGCCCTTGCCGTCCTGCGGGATGCTGGAGACGCAGGCGCCGGCGGCGTAGAAGCCGGGGATGATTTTGCCGTCCCCATCCAGCACCTCGCTCTCGGCGGTGGTGCGCAGGCCGCCCAGGGTCAGGTAGCGGTAGCTGGTGGCGGTGTAGGACAGGTCGAAGGCCGCATAGGGCGGCTTGTCGAGCGGCGTCACCCAGTCGGGATGCTTGTTCCACAGCGGATCGGAGCCCTTCGCCGCGGCCGCGTTGTAGTCGGCCATGGTCTTCTGCAGCGAACCCGCCGGCAGCTTCAGGCCCGCTTCCATCTCGGGGATGGTGTCCCAGCCGTCGATCAGCCGCTTCTCGATCTCAGGATAGGCGAACACCGCCGAATCGACGATCAGGTAGGCGGTGGCGCCGGGCTGCTCGGCGATGTGCTCGGCGGTGCGTCCGTGATAGCTGTCCTCGGCCACGAAGCGCTCGCCGCGCGTGTTGACCACGATGCCCCGGATCAGCTGGCCCGGCGGATAGAACGACGAGGTGGCGATGGTGCCGCTCATGGCCTGGGTCGCCGCGCCGGCCGACAGGCCCAGCATCAGCGCCGCGCCGTCATTGTGCGGGATGCCCAGCGGCTCGGACGCCTCGGGAAGCCGCGGCACGTACCGGCGCATCAGCTCCCGGTTCATGCCGAAGCCGCCGGCGGCCAGGATCACCGCGCGGCGGGCGCGCAGATGGACCGGGCCCGTGGTCTGGCGGACCTTCACGCCCATGATCCGGCCGGCGCCGTCGCGGACCAGCGCCTTCACCTCGCTGTCGGTCGCGATCCGCACGCCCTCCTCGGCGCAGCGGGCGATCAACGCGTTCATGGCCAGCGCGCCGCCGCCATCGCCGACCTTGGCGACCTTGTGGCCACGCGGCGCCGGTTTGGCAAAGGTGTAGTAGGGCCATGCCTTCTCGTTGCCGGTCGAGGCGAGGCATTCGCTGGTCGGCGCGATCACCGCCTTGTCCTTGTAATAGGTGCGCTCGAACGGCACGCCCTGGGCTTCCAGCCAGTCGAAATGGCCGGCCGCGTCGTCGCAGAAGCGGCGGACGATGGTGGCGTCCGGCGCGCTGGTGCTGGCCATGAGGAACTTGAACATGTCCTCGGCGGTATCGTCGTAGCCGACGGCCTTCTGCACGGCGGTGCCGCCGCCCAGATAGAAAATGCCGGCGGAAAGCGCGCTCGCGCCGCCGCCGCCCGAGGCCCGTTCGATCACCAGCACGTCGGCGCCCGCCCGGCGCGCCTCCAGCGCGGCGCAGGCGCCGGCGATGCCGTAGCCGATGATGATGACGTCGGCGGTGTCGTCCCAGGCGCCGATCTGGTCGGCGCGCAGCAGTTCGGGTGCGGTAGTCATGTGATCCTCGTCTCTCGTGACCGAAAAATTCTACACCGTGCGCCCGGCGCGGTCGCCCTCACGATAGGCCTCGAGGGCCGACCGCGGCGCGACCACGTCGCCGGCCATCTTGGTCGGCGCGTAACGGGCAAACACTTCCCACATCTCGTCGCGGGGCGTGGGACTGCTGCCGGCGACGATGAAGTCGAAGCCCTGGGGCGAGATGGCGCCGCTGAAGGCGTGCCGGAGGTGCGCCTCGCCGTGCTGGACGCGCGCCACCACGGTCGTGGGCAGCACGTCGATGCCCAGCGTCGGCAGGCTCTGGAGATATTCGTATTGGTGGGAGGCACCGATATTGACGCCGAAGTGCAGATACGGCGTGGCGACGGTGACCTTGCTGCCCCGCTTGGCAAGCGACTCCATGACCAGCGCGGTCTCATAGTTGGCGCGCACGTCGACCATGAGCGCCCGCGTGCCGCTCAGGTCGAATTTCACCTCGTTGAACAGACCCTGGGCGGCGGCGTCGGATGAAATGACCGGGATCGAGCCGTCGCTCTCGGCACCAAGGTCACTGGTCGACACGGCCCCTGTCGCCATGATGATGGCGTCCGGCTTGAAATCGCGGACAAAGGCTTCGTCCGCCAGAGTCTGCAGCAATATCTTGACCGGCAGCAGCGACAGCTCCTGCTCGATCCAGTTCACCGAGGTCAGCAGGTTGGCGGCATCGCCCATGGGCGCCACCAGGTTCAACCGGCCGCCGAGGCGCGAGCCGGCTTCGACCAGCGTCACGTCGTGGCCGCGCCTGGCGGCGATCTCGGCCGCCTTGATGCCGGCGGGACCGCCGCCCACCACCAACACCCGCTTGGGTCCCTCGATGGGCACGTCCAGCTTGCTGAACCGGTTCTCCTCGCCCACTTCCGGGTTGTGGAAGCAGGTGATCGGATAGCGCGCGCGGTCGTAGCAGCCCTGGTTCGAGCCGGTGCAGGTGCGGATGCGGTGACCGATGCCGTGCCACAGCTTCTTCACCAGGTCGGGATCGGCGATTTGGGCGCGGGTCATGCCGACCAGGTCGCAGTCGCTCGCCTGCAGCGCCCGTTCGGCCAGGTCAGGCGTCGGAATCTTGCCGACGCCGACGACCGGCACTGCCGCGCCGATGGCGTCGCGCAGGTTGCGGGTCAGCGGCAGCCATTCTCCGAAGGTGTGGCGATAGGAGCCGATCGCCCGGGCATAGTCGACCCCGCCGGAGCCTTCCGAATGGTTGAGGTAGTCGAACAGGCCGGTGCCGACCACCTCGCTGGCGATCTCCGCCAGGCGGTCGATGCCGACGCCGCCGTCTTCAGGCTTGATGAAATCGTCGACCGAGATGCGGAAGCCCATGGCCTTGTCCGGGCCGATGGCGTCGCGGACGCGCTGCGCCAGGGTCTTCACGAAATACAGGTGCTCGCCCCAGCGGTCGTCGCGGCGGTTGGCGCGCGGCGTGAACGATTGCTGGATCAGGTAGCCATGGGTGCCGTGCAGCTCGACGCCGTCCAGGCCATTGTCGACGACGATCTTCGCCGTCCTCGCGAACGCGTCGATGACCTCCTCGATCTCGGCGTCGGTCATCTTGTGCGACACCTCGCCCGCCAGCGACGTGGTGCCGGAGAATCCCCACAGCGGAGTCCAGTCGTCGCGCGGGTCCGACTTGCCCTGTACGCCGAAATGGAACAGCTGCTGGATGATCTTCGCGCCGTGCCGGTGCACGCGCGTGCTCATCTGCTGGTACTTCTTCGCGATGTCCTCGACCTCGTAGACGAAGTGGCCCGGAATCTGGCTGGAATGGTGGACGTGCATGGCGGTCAGGATGATCAGGCCGGTGCCGCCCTGTGATCGCCGTTCCTGATAGGCCATGTACCGCTCGCCGGTATTGCCGGCCTGCCAGAAATCCGTATAGGCGGCGTGGGCCGTCGAGACGACCCGGTTGCGGACCTCGATGGGCCCCAGCTTGATCGGCGTCAGCAGTTTCATTGCCGTTCTCCCCGTTCGCTCCGCCCAGCCTATGCCTCGCGCGCTCAATATGCGCCCGATAGCGTGCTAAACGGCTTGATCGGCCCAAATATAAGACGGCTGTTGTATAACATACATCCTATTTCCTCCGGCGAGATGCGAAAGTGCCGTTGGACGTCGATCAGGACCAGCGCCGCAAGGACATTGCCCGGGCGGTGGCCAAGCTGGTCGCCGAGCGCGGCATGGCCGCGGGCCCGCCCGCTACTCCTTGAATATCTCGTCGGGGTAGATGCCCCAGAGGCTCGATTTGCGCAGCCAGCCCTTGGAGCCGTCCACCTCCAGCTCGCACCATTCCTTCCGGCATTCGTCGAGCATGCCCTGCACGCCCTTCTTGGCGTAGAGCACCGGCGCCGCCGTGTCCTCGGGCTCGCGGCGCAGGGTGGCGACGGCCACGGTGACGATGGCGCCGCGCTTGCTCGATACCATGTGCTTGAGCACCCAGCCCTCGGTGCCGTCCACGTCGCGCACCTTCCGCCACAGCTCGTACTCGGCGATGATCTCAACCGGCATGCCGCGGCGGGTATAGACCCAGTCGATGGGATAGCGGCTGCCCGGGCCGACGCGCATGTTGATCTTGCCCGACGACAGGGTGACGAAGCGGGGCAGCGGCAGGCCGGTGACGCTGCCGGCGCCGGCCTCTTCCTCCCGGGTCTGCGCCGATGCCGGCGCGGGCGTCAGCGCGGCCGCGAGGCATAGCCCGATCAACACTCTCGCGAAGGCTTTCAAGCGGATGGCCTGCCTATCCCCATGCACCACCAAAGGTTTATGCCGCCCGTCCAAAACGGTCAAGCGGGCACGGCCGGCGCATCCCTTGCAGGTTTGAAACCGAAGGGTACATCTGCTAGACACAGCCGGAGGGAAGGGGCCTGAATCCCTCGATTTCCGACCGTTTCCATCGCCGTGGAGGGTGCCTCGATGCCGTACAGGAAGACCAAGGTCATCGTCACCCGCAAGCTGCCCGATCCGATCGAGACGCGGCTGATGGAGCTGTTCGACGTCCGCCTCAACCTCGACGACAAGCCGTTCAGCCAGGCCGACCTGATCGCCGCTGCCAGGGAGGCGAGCGTGCTGGTGCCGACCGTCACCGACCGGATCGACGCGGGCGTGCTGGTGCAGGCCAACCCCAACCTGCGGCTGGTCGCCAATTTCGGCACCGGCGTCGACCATATCGACCTTGCCACCGCCCGCCAGCGCGGCATCACCGTCACCAACACGCCGGGTGTGCTGACCGAGGACACGGCCGACATGACGCTGGCGCTGATGCTCGCCGTGCCGCGCCGCCTGTCGGAAGGCGAGCGCCTGCTGCGTGACGGCGACTGGAAGGGTTGGTCGCCCACCGGCATGCTGGGCCACCGCATCTGGGGCAAGCGCCTCGGCATCATCGGCATGGGCCGCATCGGCCAGGCGGTCGCCCGCCGCGCCCGGGCGTTCGGCATGCAGATCCACTACCACAACCGCAACCGGGTGCACGAGGAGACCGAGCGCGAGCTGGAGGCGACCTACTGGGAAAGCCTCGACCAGATGCTGGCGCGCATGGACATCGTGTCGGTGAACTGCCCGCACACGCCGGCCACCTTCCACCTGCTGTCGGCAAGGCGCCTGGCGCTGCTGCGGCCCCACGCCTACATCGTCAACACCGCGCGCGGCGAGGTGATCGACGAGAACGCACTGATCCGCATGCTGCGCAGCAAGGAGCTGGCCGGCGCCGGCCTCGACGTGTTCGAGCACGAGCCGGCGGTGAATCCGAAGCTGCTCGCCATGGACAACGTGGTGCTGCTGCCGCACATGGGCTCGGCCACCATCGAGGGCCGCATCGACATGGGCGAGAAGGTGATCATCAACATCAAGACCTTCGTCGACGGCCACGCCCCGCCGGACCGGGTGCTGGAGGGGTTGCTCTAAGAATCGGCCAAATCCGCCAGCGCGAGGGGCTGCGGAATACCGGAGGCCGCGGTCCACTTCGCGAGCAGCCGCATGTCATCCGTCACCAGCGGCGCGTTCTGGCGCAGGGATAGAGCCAGATAGAGGCAGTCATATATCGCATGGTCGATAGACTGGGCGATGATGAGAGCGGTTTCGGCCAGAGCCTCGTCCGATATGTAGTTCACTGGTACAGCCCGAATGAGCGACAGGTTGCTCACCGCTTCCTCGGGTGTCAGGTCTCCAACGCGAGACTTCCGCCACAGGGCATTCGCGCATTCGGCCAGCATCAGGCCGGGAGCGAACATGGTGGAGCCAGCCAATCGTCTGGCGTTCTCGCTCTTACTTTCCCGGATTGCCCATTTGAGGGCCACGCTGGCGTCGACGACGAACTGCGTCACCGGCGAGAGTCCCGGTCTTGCCTGACCAGATCCGTGCTGTCTGTCTTCTGTGGACGGGTCCTCGCGCGCGCGGCATCGAGGGCGGCCCATATCTCTGCATCTTCCGGCCCCAGCACTGCCGCCAGTATCCGCCGTACCTCCTCCTCCCGCGATACGCCGTTCTTTGCAGCGCGCACGGAAAGGCGCCTGGCAAGGGCGTCGTCGAAATTTCGGACGGTCAAGGTGGCCATGATTGATCCTTCGCTAGCGTTGACGTCAATGATAGCGAAATTTAAGACGATCTTACACGAAAACCATATCGCCGTTTGCCGATGCGTCACTGAGGAAGCTGACCGCGCCCGCCACCTCCAGGTTGAGGTCGGCCCGCAACTGCGCGGGCTTCAGTTCGCACAAGGCCAGCGCCGTCTCGCACACCAGCATGCGGGCGCCAAGGTCGCGGCAAGCGGTCAGCAGCTCCCCGAAGCCGGCGACGCGCAGGGCCTTCACGCGGTGATCCTCGTCGGGCAGGCGCCAGTTCTTCGCCAGCGCCTGGACCGATGTGCCGGCGAACAGGATGGTGACCGGCTTGCCGATGGCCACCGCCGCGCTCGCCATCACCAGCGCGTAGTGCATGCGGGCATAGTCGCCCGAGTGGATGACCAGCGAGAGCTTATCGATGCCGGTCATGCCGCGTGGGCCGTCAGGTCGCGGATGGTGGCGTGTTCGCCGCACAGGGCGCAGCCGGGATCGCGGCGCAGCTTGAGGGTGCGAAAACGCGCGTCGAGCGCGTCGTAGATGGTGAGGCGCCCGGCCATGGACTGGCCGATGCCGGTGATCTCCTTGATCACCTCGACGGCCTGGAGCGAGCCCATCACGCCCGCCAGCGCGCCGACCACGCCGGCCTCGGCGCAGCTCGGCACCGTGCCGGGCGGCGGCCGCTCCGGGAAGACGCAGCGGTAGCAGGGATTGCCGCCCTCGAACGCCCGGTAGGTGGACAGCTGGCCCTCGAACTGGCCGATGGCGGCCGACACCAGCGGCACCTTCGCCAGATAGCAGGCGTCGTTGACCAGGAAGCGGGTCTCGAAATTGTCGCTGCCGTCGGCCACCAGGTCATAGCCCGAAACCAGCGCCAGCGCGTTGGCCGCGTTCAGCCTCGCCTCGTGCAGGACGACCTTCACGTCGGGATTGAGCGCCGCCAGCGTCTCGGCCGCGCTCGCCGTCTTGGGCCGGCCGATGTCGCCGGTCCGGTGCAGGATCTGCCGCTGCAGGTTGGACAGCGACACGGTGTCGTCATCGACGATTCCCAGTGTACCGACGCCGGCCGCCGCCAGATACATCAGCAGCGGCGAGCCCAGACCGCCCGCGCCGACCACCAGCACCTTCGCGGAGAGCAGCTTCTGCTGCCCGGCGCCGCCGATCTCCTTGAGGATGATGTGGCGGGCATAGCGCTCGATCTGGTCGTCGCTGAAGTCCATCAAAGCCCTTCGAACAGCTGCGTCGACAGGTAGCGCTCGGCGAAGGACGGGATGATGATGACGATGTTCTTGCCCGCCATCTCGGGCCTTGTGCCGATCTCGACGGCGGCGGCGATGGCCGCGCCCGACGAGATGCCGACGGGGATGCCCTCGGTCCTGGCCAGTTCGCGCGCATAGGCGAACGCGGTCTCGTTGCCGATGGTCAGCACCTCGTCGATCACCTCGGTGTTGAGGATCGACGGGATGAAGCCGGCGCCGATGCCCTGGATCTTGTGCGGGCCGGGCTGGCCGCCGGACAGCACCGGGCTGTCCTCGGGCTCGACCGCGACCATCAGCACGCCGGGCTTGCGCGCCTTCAGCACCTCGCCGACGCCGGTGATGGTGCCGCCGGTGCCGACGCCCGAGATCACCGCATCGACGCCGCCGTCGGTGTCGTTCCAGATCTCCTCGGCCGTGGTGATGCGGTGGATGGCCGGGTTGGCCGGGTTGTCGAACTGCTGCGGGATCACCGCGTTCTCGAACGTCTCCTTCAACTCCTCGGCGCGCTGGATGGCGCCGCGCATGCCCTTGGCGGCTGGGGTCAGCTCAAGCTCGGCACCCAGCAGCAGCAGCATCTTGCGCCGCTCCACGGACATGCTCTCGGGCATCACCAGGATCAGCCGGTAGCCCTTGGCGGCGCAGACGAAGGCGAGCGCGATGCCGGTGTTGCCGGATGTGGGCTCGACGATGACGGTCCCCGGCTTCAGCACCCCGGCTTCTTCCATGGCCTCGATCATGGCGACGCCGATACGGTCCTTCACCGATGCGATCGGGTTGAAGAATTCCAGCTTGCACAACAGGTTGGCCTTGACGTTATGCGCCTTGGCCAGCCGGTCGATGCGCACCAGCGGCGTGTCGCCGATGGTTTCGGTGATCGAGTTGTAGACCTTGCCGCGGCCCTTGGTCCCCGTCTTGCTGATCGGCATGTGGCGCTCCTTGTGAGTTCCGGAATAGGTTCGGTTCGGCTTCCGGGCGGCGAAATGGCTCTAGATGGTAAAGTCGAGACGATCCTTTGACTCGCGCGGCACGCCGGTCCCCGCGGCTTCGCTGCACAGATCCTCGACGGTCACCGAATCGAGCCGTTCCATCATGTCCTGCTGGATGGAGTCGAGCAACGGGGCGATGATCCGCCGGCCCATGGCGGACTCGGACTCGTAGCCGTTGCCGCCCTCGTCCTCCATGGCGGCGATGACCCGGACGATCTCGCCCACCGACACGCGCCGCCGCTCGCGGGCCAGCAGATAGCCGCCGCGCGGGCCGCGCACGCCCTTCAGGATGCCGGCGCGCACCAGCTGCTGCATGACCTGCTCCAGGTAGCGCTGCGGGATGCCCTGACGGGCGGTGATTTCCTTGGACTGCACCGGTTCGGCGCGGGCGTTGTAGGCGATGTCGACCACCGCCTCGAGCGCATAGAGGGTTTTTCGCGACAGCTTCAGCACGGGTCAGCCCTTGCCGGTCGATCCGAAGCCGCCGGCGCCGCGCGCCGTCTCGGTCAGGTCTTCCTCGTGGAACTCTGCCTGAACCACGGGTGCCACGATCATCTGGGCGATGCGGTCGCCGCGTTGGATGGTGAAGGGTTCCGGCCCGAGATTGATCAGGATTACGCCGATCTCGCCGCGGTAGTCGGCGTCGATGGTACCGGGCGTGTTGAGCACGGTGACGCCCTGCTTGAGGGCAAGGCCCGAGCGCGGCCGGACCTGCGCCTCATAGCCTTCCGGCAGGCCGATGGCAATGCCGGTCGGAACCAGCATGCGCCCGCCCGGCGGCAAAGTGACATCCTCGCCCACGGCGGCGGTCAGGTCGGCGCCCGCCGCCTGGCCGGTCTGGTACGCCGGCAATGCGAGACCTTCCGCGTGCGGCAGGCGGCGGATCGAGACGGAAACGCGCATCAGGCGGTTGGCTCCTTCAGATGGTCGGCGATGCGGCGGGCCAGGCGTTCGGCCACGGCGGACTTGCTGGCGGGCGGCCAGTCCTCGACCGACCCGGCGGTCACCAGGTGCACCGTGTTGTCGTCGCCGCCCATGATGCCGGTGGTGGGCGACACGTCGTTGGCGACGATCCAGTCGCAATTCTTCTTCGCCCGCTTGGCCTGGGCGTAGGCGACCACGTTCTGGGTCTCGGCGGCAAAGCCGACGACGAGCCGTGGCCGGTCGTTGGCGCGGGCCGACAGGCCGGCCAGGATGTCGGGGTTCTCGACCAGCTTCAGCGTCGGCGGGCCGCCACCGTTCTTCTTGATCTTCTGGCCTGTGTCGTCGGCGATGCGCCAGTCCGCGACGGCGGCGACGCACACCGCCACGTCGGCGGGGAGCGCGGCCTCGCAGGCGGCCAGCATCTCGCGCGCCGATTCGACGCGCACGGTGAACACGTGATCAGGATCGGGCAGGGACGTCGGCCCCGAAACCAGCGTGGTGTCGGCGCCCAGCGCCGCCAGTGCCCGGGCGATGGCATAGCCCTGCTTGCCGGAGCTGCGGTTGGCGATGTAGCGCACCGGGTCGATGGCCTCGTGGGTCGGGCCGGCGGTCACCAGCGCGCGCCGTCCCGCCAGCGGTCGGTCGGCCGCCGTGGCATCGACTGCAAAGAACGTTTCGACGGCGGCGACGATGTCCATGACCTCGGCGAGGCGGCCGTCGCCCACTTCGCCGCACGCCAGGTCGCCGCTGCCCGGACCGACGCGCAGGATGCCGTCGGCCTCGAGCAGGCGCAGGTTGCGCCGGGTGGCCGGATGCAGCCACATCTGCACGTTCATGGACGGCGCGATCATCACCGGCTTGTCGGTGGCGAGCAGCGCCGTGGTCGCCAGGTCGCGGGCGATACCGTGCGCCATGCTGGCCATCAGGTCGGCGGTGGCCGGCGCCACCAGCACCAGGTCGGCCTCGCGCGACAGGCGGATATGGCCCATCTCGGCCTCGTCGGTCAGCGAGAACAGCTCGGTATAGGCCTTCTCGCCGGTCAGGCTGGCAACCGACAGCGGCGTGATGAACTCGCTCCCGGCCCGGGTCAGGATCGCCCGCAGCCGCACGCCCCGCTCGCGCAGGCGGCGGATCAGGTCGAGTGCCTTGTAAGCGGCGATCCCGCCGCCGACGATCAGGAGGACTCGTTTGTCTTGCAGCATGTTGGCGCCAATTCACGACCTGGAACTGTAGTTATGCTTGGTATCACATTCCGGCGCTACAACAAGCAGTTTAGTTGATAATTGCTATCAACAAAGCCAGCAATACGGCGATGACCCACAGCGCCGCGCTCTGGCTGCGCAGGTGCCGGGTCTGCGCGTCGCCGATCAGCCGCGCGGTCTCGGGATGCAGCACGATCCCTTCGGCGGTCAGCACGGCGGCGCGCTTTTCCAGCTCGTCGGCGATCAGCGGCACGTAGCGCAGCAGCGACAGGACGGATTCGGCTGTCTCGCGGATATAGGCGTCGGGACCCATGTTGTCGGTAAGCCACCCCTGGACCACGGGCGGCGAAACCTCCCACATGTTGATCTCGGGGTCCATGTACATGGCCAGCCCCTCGGCCATCACCATGGTCTTTTGCAGCAGCAGCAGCTGGGGCTGGGTGCGCATCTCGAAGGTGGCGGTGATCTGGAACAGCTGGGCGAGCAGCCTGCCGAACGAGATGTCGCGCACCCGCCGCCCGGCGATCGGCTCGCCGATGGCCCGCAGCGCCTGGGCGAAGCTGTTGATGCTCTTGGTGCGCGGCACGTAGCCCGCCTCGAAATGCACCTCGGCGATGCGGCGGTAGTCGCCGGTGTGGAAGCCGCGCAGGATCTCGGCGAGATACCGGCGCGACTTGCGGTCCAGCCGGCCCATGATGCCGAAATCGACGGCGACCAGGTTGCCGTCGGTGTCGACGAACAGATTGCCCTGGTGCAGGTCGGCATGGAAGAAGCCGTCGCGCATCACCTGCAGCAGGAAGACGCGCACGAGCACGGCGGCCAGCGCGCGCATGTCGATGCCGGTGGAGGCCAGCGCCGCCCGGTCGCCCAGCGGCGTGCCGTCGATCCATTCGGTGGTCAGCACCCGCTCGGACGTGGTCGGCCACATCACCCGCGGCACACGGAAGCCGGGCTCGCCTTCCATGTTCTCGCGCAGCTCGCTCGCGGCGGCGGCCTCGTAGCGCAAATCCATCTCCAGCGCCACGGTCTCGGCGAAGGTCTCCACCACCTCCACCGGGCGCAGGCGCCGCGTGTCGGGTACGCGCCGTTCCATCAGCCGGGCGAACCAGAAGAATGTCGCCAGGTCGCGGCGGAACGCCTCGCGCACGCCCGGGCGCAGCACCTTCACGGCCACCTTCACGCCGTCGGCGGTCACTGCCTTGTGTACCTGGGCGATGCTGGCGGCGGCGATCGCGTCGTTGTCGAACGCAGAGAACAGCACGTCGACCGGCTGGCCCAGGTCGGCGGCGATGATCGCCCGCGCCTCGGCGCCCGGGAAGGGCGGCAGCCGGTCCTGCAGCCGGGTCAGCGCCTCGGCGACGTCGTCGCCGGCGATGTCGGGACGGGTTGCCAGCGCCTGGCCCAGCTTGATGAAGGTGGGGCCGAGTGCCTCCAGCGCATGGGCCAGCCGCTCGCCGGGCGGGATCGGCGCGTTGACATGGCGGCGGTTGAACACGGTCAGCAGCTTGAGCGCCGTCGCCAACGCCGGCGGCACGGCCAGCAGGTCGAGCGGGAACATGGCGTCGTGCCGCGCCAGCGTGCGGGCGATCTTGAACAGTCTCAGGAAGTGGCCGGCGGCGGCGAACATGGCCCGCGTCAGACGCGCCAGGCCGAGTGCAGGGCGACGATGCCGCCCGACAGGGCGCGCGTCGAGACCCGCGACAGGCCCGCCGCCTCGATCATGCCGGCGAAGGTGTCGCGGTCCGGGAAGCGCCTGATGCTCTCGACCAGGTAGCGGTAGGACTCGGCGTCGCCCGCGATCAGCCGGCCCAGTTGCGGCACGACGTTCATCGAGTAGAAGTCGTAGCCCTGCTTCAGCAGCGGGATGTCGACATTGGAGAATTCCAGGCACAGGAAGCGCCCGCCGGGCTTCAGCACCCGCCGCGCCTCGCGCAGCGCCGCCGGGATGTCGGTCACGTTGCGGATGCCGAAGGCGATGGTGTAGGCGCCATAGGCGCGATCGGCGACGGGCAGCGCCTCGGCGTTGCCGACCATCCAGTCCAGATTGTCGAGCCGTCCGACGTTCACCGCCCGGTCGCGGCCCACGTTCAGCATCGCCTCGTTGATGTCGCAGACGGTGACCGCGGCCGGCGTTCTGCCCTCGGGCACCTCGCGGTTGGCCTTGTCGAGGATGCGGAAGGCGATGTCGCCGGTGCCGCCCGCCACGTCGAGCACACGCATGCCCGGGCGCGGGCGCAGCCAGTCGATCATGGCCGATTTCCACAGCCGGTGGACACCGCCGCTCATGGCGTCGTTCATCACGTCGTAGCGGGTCGCCACGGAATCGAACACACCGCGCACCAGTGCGGTCTTCTCGCCGGGGCTCACGTCGCGAAAGCCGAAGCTGGCGCCGCCGTCAGCGTCCCTGGCCCTGGAAGGGGCTGTGTTTTCGCCGCGATCCTCTATCATGCGGCGCACCTTACCCCACCCGCCTGACGGCTACCAGAAACGTTACAGCGCCTCCCATGCCCGAATTGCCCGAGGTTGAAACGGTTTGCCGCGGCCTGCGCACGGCCATGGAAGGCCGCGTCCTGACGCAGGTGACCGTCCGCCGCCCCGACCTGCGCTTTCCGCTGCCGCCGGATTTCGGCGAACGGCTGCGGGGGCGGCGGATCGAGCGGATCGACCGCCGTGCCAAATACATCGTGGTCCATCTGGACGATGGCCAGGTGCTGATCATGCATCTGGGCATGTCGGGCCGCATGAACCTGTGGGCGCCGCAGGTGTCCGCCCAACCGCCGCCGCTCGCCACCCACGACCATGTGATCTTCGAGGTCGGCAACGGCAGCCGCGTGGTGTTCCATGATCCGCGCCGTTTCGGCTTCATGGCGCTGACGCGGGAGGAGGATCTGGCGGCCCATCCCTATTTCGTCCATCTGGGGCCGGAGCCGCTCGGCGACGGGTTCGATCCCGAGTACCTGTCCGAGGCGCTCGACGGCAAGCGGACGCCGATCAAGGCCGCGCTGCTCGACCAGCGGGTGGTCGCCGGCCTCGGGAACATCTATGTGTGCGAGGCCTTGCACATGTCCGGAATATCCCCGCGGCGCTTGGCCAGTTCCGTGTCGGGGCAGCGCGCGGAGCGGCTGGTGCCCGCGATCCGGGACGTGCTCGAACGGGCCATCCAGGCCGGCGGGTCCAGCTTGCGCGACTACGCCCAGGTCGATGGCGAGCTGGGCTATTTCCAGCACTCCTGGAAGGCCTATGGACGCGAGGGAGAGCCGTGCGGACAGGCCGGATGCAACGGCACCATCGCGCGTATCGTCCAGAGCGGCCGTTCCACCTTCTTCTGCAACAAGCATCAGCGATAGCGGCAGACGGCACGCGCATCCTTGCGCGCCGGGCCAAGCTCTGCCAAAACGCTGGCCTGCCCTGTGACGGCAAGCAAATTCCCGGAGGAAGCCCATGGCGTACGAGACCATCAATTTCGAGGTGCGCGGCAAGGTCGCGCTGATCACACTCAACCGGCCCAAGGCGCTCAACGCCCTGTGCGCCCAGCTCATGGACGAGCTGACCGACGCGCTGTTGGGGATCGAGAAGAACCCGGACATCGGCTGCACCGTCATCACCGGCAGCGAGCGCGCCTTCGCGGCCGGCGCCGACATCACCGAGATGAAGGACAAGAACTACATCGACGTGTTCACCGAGGACTTCATCACCCGCAACTGGGAGACGGTGACGCGCACCCGCAAGCCGGTGATCGCGGCGGTCGCCGGCTTCGCGCTCGGCGGCGGCTGCGAGCTGGCGATGATGTGCGACTTCATCATCGCCGCCGAGAGCGCCAAGTTCGGCCAGCCCGAGATCAAGCTGGGCGTCATTCCCGGCTCCGGCGGCACCCAGCGCCTGACCCGCTTCGTCGGCAAGTCCAAGTCCATGGACATGTGCCTGACCGGCCGCATGATGGACGCCCAGGAAGCTGAGCGCTCAGGCCTCGTGAGCCGCATCGTGCCCAACGACCAGCTCATCGACGAGGCGCTGAAGGCCGCCGCCATCATCGCCGACATGTCGCGCCCCTCGGTGATCGTCGCCAAGGAGGCGATCAACCGGGCCTACGAGACCACCCTGTCGGAAGGCGTCCGATTCGAACGCCGGACGTTCCATGCCCTGTTCGCCTTCGACGACCAGAAGGAAGGCATGGCCGCGTTCGTCGAGAAGCGCCCGGCGCAGTTCAAGAATCGCTAGGAATCGGCCGCCGGGACGGTCCGCCGTCCCGGCACGATCCAATGGTTGACGGGTGCGGGCACAGGCCGTATAAGCCGCGCCCTGTTCGTGATTTAGCGTTGAGACGGAACACACATGGCCAATTCGCCGCAGGCGCGTAAGCGCATTCGTCAGACCGAGCGTCGCACCGACGTGAACCGCGCCCGACGCGGTCGCATCCGCACCTTCATCAAGGGCGTCGAGAAGGCCCTGGAATCGGGTGACGCCGCCGCCGCCGCTGCGGCGCTGAAGGCCGCCGAGCCGGAAATCATGCGCGGCGTGTCCAAGGGCGTCCTCGCCAAGAATACCGCCTCGCGGAAAATCTCCCGCCTCAACGCGCGCGTCCGCTCGCTGAAGGCCTGATCCCCGACTCGACGCCGGGCCGTATCAGGTCCGGCGCGCTCCGGTCCGGGCTCCAATCTCCTCTCCGCGCCGATCGGCCGCGACGCACCAGACCCATATCTGGTAGGCGGCTTCACACAACGTACATAGAGCCGTCACAAATCGCGGCGTAGGCCACAGCGACGGTTGCCAATGCCGTGCAATTTGCTACTCTCTCCCCCAGATTCGAAGGCGGGCGGATCTCTGCAAGTAACAAATGCGTAATAAAAGGGCTATACTTCTAGCCTTTGCGGGGATCGTCTTTACTTCTTCTTACAAATACATGACGATGACCTGGCGCTGCTTCAGAGATTCGCCGTGTTGTCACAAGAGACTTGGGAGGATTGATCGAGGATGGCTGATTACGCGGGCGACTTGTCTCCCCAGGACGCGTGGAATCTGCTGGAATCCGAGCCTTCCGCGCTCTTGGTCGATGTCCGCACGCGCGCGGAATGGGCCTATGTGGGTGTCACCGACCTGTCGCCGCTGAGTAAAAAGCCGGTCTTCGTGGAGTGGCAGACGTTCCCCGAAGGTCAGCGCAACGACCGATTCGCCGACGAGGTCGGCGGCATCGGCATCGACCGCGATGCGCCGGTGCTGTTTCTCTGCCGGTCGGGCGCGCGCTCGGCGGCGGCGGCCCGGCTGATGACCCAGCAGGGCTATACGCGCTGCTACAATGTTTCCGAGGGATTCGAGGGGGATCCCGACGCTGACCGGCATCGAGGCCGGGTCAATGGCTGGAAAGTCCGCGGCCTTCCCTGGACCCAGAACTGAGAGTCCCAACGTGACCAAGGAAACCCACCGACTCGGGGGGATACACAACGATGCGGTCAACCCGTCCATGATGGCGCCCTGGCAGGATGCGTGGCAGCGGATTCGCGCGAAGCTGCGGACCGAGTTCGGCGACGCCACCTTCGACAGCTGGCTGAAGCCGCTGGGCGTGCTGCGCGCCGAAGGCTCGAAGGTGCTGATCTCCGTGCCGACGCGCTTCATGTGCGACTGGGTCAAGACCCACTATCTCAGCCGCATCACCGACTACTGGCACCAGGAGACCGGCGCGGCGATCGACGTGGAACTGGTGGTCAGCGTCCAGGCGCCATCGCCCGGCATGGCCGCCGCCGCGCCGCCGCCGCAAGTCAAACCGAACGGCCGTCCGGCCCGCGCCGACGGGCAGGGCGAGGACATGGACGGCGGCGATACCTACAGCGCGCCGCTCGATCCGCGCTTCACCTTCGACAACTTCGTGGTCGGCAAATCCAACGAGCTGGCCCACGCCGCGGCGCGCCGGGTCTCCAGCAGCACCAAGGTGCAGTTCAACCCGCTGTTCCTCTATGGCGGCGTCGGTCTGGGCAAGACCCATCTGATGCACGCCATCGCCGCCGAGATCCGCGCCCGCAATCCGGAGCGCAAGGTGCTCTACATGTCGGCCGAGAAGTTCATGTACCAGTTCATCCGGGCGCTCCGGTACAAGGACACCATGGCGTTCAAGGAACAGTTCCGCTCGGTCGACGTGCTGATGATCGACGACGTCCAGTTCATCGCCAACAAGGACAGCACCCAGGAAGAGTTCTTCCATACCTTCAACGCCGTCATCGACCAGCACCGCCAGGTGATCATCTCGGGCGACCGGTCGCCGTCGGACCTGGAGGGCATCGAGGACCGCATCAAGTCGCGCCTCGGCTGGGGCCTCGTCGCCGACGTGCATCCCACCGATTACGAGCTGCGGGTCGGCATCCTGCAGTCCAAGCTCGAGGTCATGGGCCGTGACGACATGCCCAAGGAAGTGACCGAGTTCCTGGCCCGCAAGATCATCTCGAACGTGCGCGAGCTCGAGGGCGCGCTCAACCGGGTCACCGCCTATTCGGATCTGGTCGGCCGCCCGGTCACCCTGGAGATGACCCAGGAAGTGCTGCAGGACCTGATCCGGTCCAACGACCGGCGGGTGTCGATCGCCGAGATCCAGCGCCATGTGGCCGAGTATTTCAACGTGCGCCTGTCCGAGCTGCTGTCGGCGCGCCGGGCCCGCGCGGTCGCGCGCCCGCGGCAGGTCGCCATGTACCTCGCCAAGCAGCTCACCTCGCGCAGCCTGCCCGAGATCGGCCGCAAGTTCGGCGGGCGCGACCACACCACGGTGATGCACGCGGTGCGCCGCATCGAGGAGCTGCGCGAGACCGACAGCACCCTCGACCAGGATATCGAGAACCTGCGCCGGACCCTGGAAACCTGACGGTTCCGGCCCATCTGAACGGAAGCGTGGAATGGGGCCTGGCGCCCCATTTTTCGTGTCATTGCGCCCTTCCTCTGCTAAAGTCTCGGTCCGGTTGACTGCTGTCGTTGGCGGGCGTTTTCCGGGTCCGGGCGGCGGCCTCTGGGCTGTCCCGAAAAGCATAAGAAAGACGGGGGTTTACGACCCCTTGCCGTAGGTTCAACCATAGCTAAGAGCCCATGAAACTCACCATTGAACGCGCGGCGCTTCTGCGGTCGCTGGGCCACGTGCAAAGTGTCGTCGAGCGGCGCACCACCATCCCGATCCTGTCCAACATGCTGCTCGAGGCAGCGGACGGGCGCCTGAACCTGACGGCGACCGATCTGGACCTGGCCGTGGTGGAATCCGTCGCGGCCGACGTGACCGCGCCGGGCGCGATCACCACCCCGGCGCACACCCTCTACGACATCGTCCGCAAGCTGCCGGAAGGCTCCCAGGTGGAGATGGAATACCGGGGCGGCGAACAGCGCCTGACGCTGGGCGCCGGCCGCTCGCGCTTCGTGCTGGCATGCCTGCCGCGCGAGGACTTCCCGGTGATGGCCGAGGATGCGCTGCCGCACCGTTTCAGCCTGCCGGTCGCCGACCTGAAGAAGCTGATCGACAAGACCCGCTTCGCCATCAGCACCGAGGAAACCCGGTTCTACCTGAACGGCATCTACCTGCATGTCGCCGACGGCAAGGAACCCATGCTGGTGGGCGTGGCCACGGACGGTCACCGCCTTGCCCGCGTCCGGCTGCCCATGCCGATGGGCGCGGCGGGCATGCCCGGCGTGATCGTGCCGCGCAAGACCGTGCAGGAAGTGCGCAAGCTGCTCGACGAGGCCGAGGGCCTGGTGCAGGTCAGCCTGTCCGAGAGCAAGATCCGCTTCGACTTCGCCGACGCGGTGCTCACCTCCAAGCTGATCGACGGCACGTTCCCCGACTATGTCCGGGTGATCCCGGCCAACAACGACCGGCTGCTCGAGGTCGACGCAAGGCTGTTCGCCGAGGCCATCGACCGCGTCTCGACCATCTCCAGCGAGAAGTCGCGGGCGGTGAAGCTGATCATCGACACCGACAAGGTGACGCTCGCGGTCAACAGCCCGGACAGCGGCTCGGCCACCGAGGAACTGGCCGCCGGCTATGCGTCGGAGGCTATGGAGATCGGCTTCAACGCGCGCTACGTCCTCGACATCATGAGCCAGGTGGAAGGCGACACAGTGCGCGTGTCCTTCGCCGACGCCGCCGCGCCCACGCTGGTTCAGGACGGCGCCGACGACACCGCGCTCTATGTGTTGATGCCGATGCGCGTCTGACGCGGTCGCATCCGGGAAGAGAATGCTCCAGGCCGAACAACATGCCGGACGGGGAAACGCACCCGATGCGGCGGCGTTGCCGCTTGCCGTGTCCCGGCTGACCCTGACCGACTTCCGCAACTACGCAGCGGAACGGATCGAGGTGGCGCCGCGCCCGGTGGTGCTGACCGGCCCCAACGGCGCGGGCAAGACCAACGTGCTCGAGGCGCTGTCCTACCTGACGCCCGGCCGTGGCCTGCGCGGCGTGCGCCTGCCCGAACTGGCGCGGATCGGCGGCGCCGGCGGCTGGTCGGTGGCCGCGCGGATCCAGACGCCGTCCGGGGTCGCCGTCATCGGCACCGGCATCGAGGGCCGGGCGGCCGACGGCGACGACGATGAAAGTGTCGAACGGCGGGTGGTGCGCATCGACGGCGCGCCGGCGCGCGGACCGGCGGCGCTCGCCGACCTGATCCGCGTGGTCTGGCTGACGCCGCAGATGGACCGGCTGTTCACCGACGGCCGCTCCGACCGACGCCGTTTCCTCGACCGGCTGGTGCTGGGTTACGACCCGGAGCATGGCAGGCGGGTCGGCGCCTATGAGCGGGTGATGCGCGAGCGGCTCAAGCTGCTGCGCGACGGCAGCGGCGACGACGCCTGGCTGACCGCGCTGGAGGGCCGCATGGCCGAGGCGACCGTCGCTATCGCGGCGGCGAGGCGCGAGGCGGTGATGCGGCTGCGCGGCGCGCTCGCCGCGGGCATCGGCCCGTTCCCGCGCGCCGAGCTGACCGTGCGCGGCCTGGCCGAAGACCTGCTGGCCGAGCACGCGGCCGTCGAGGCCGAGGGCAGGCTGCAGGCGCTGCTGCGCCGCAACCGCACCACCGACCGGGACGCCAACCGCACCCAGGAAGGCGCCCACCGCGCCGATCTCGAGGTGGTGCACCTGGCGAAGGGGCTGCCGGCGGCGCTGTGCTCAACCGGCGAGCAGAAGGCGCTGCTGGTCGCCGTGGTGCTGGCCGATGCCCGGCTGCAGGCGGTGCACCGGGGCGCGCCGCCGCTGTTGCTGCTCGACGAGGTGGCGGCGCATCTGGACGAAACGCGGCGCGAGGCGCTGTTCGATGAAATTCTCGCGCTCGGTTCCCAGGCCTGGATGACAGGCACGGATCGGGCGCTGTTCGAGAGACTGACGGGCAAGGCGCTGTTCCTCGGCGTCGCCCAAGGCAAGGTGACCGATGGCTGACGACGACCAGATTCCGGCGAACGACGGCTCCGACTACGGCGCCGATTCCATCAAGGTGCTGCGCGGCCTCGACGCGGTGCGCAAGCGCCCCGGCATGTATATCGGCGATACGGAAGACGGCTCGGGCCTGCACCATCTGGTGTTCGAGGTGACCGATAACGCCATCGACGAGGCGCTGGCCGGCTATTGCGACGACATCCGCGTGGTGCTGCACCCGGACGGCAGCGTCTCGGTGACCGACAACGGCCGCGGCATTCCCACCGACATCCACACCGAGGAAGGCGTCTCCGCCGCCCAGGTGATCATGACCCAGCTCCACGCCGGCGGTAAGTTCGACCAGAATTCCTACAAGGTCTCGGGCGGCCTGCACGGCGTCGGCGTGTCGGTCGTGAACGCGCTGTCCGAATGGCTCGATCTGCGCATCTGGCGCAACGGCCAGGAATTCTACATGCGCTTCCACCACGGCGAGCCGCAGGAAGACCTGAAGCCGGTCGGCCCGTCCGACGGCAAGACGGGCACCCAGGTGCGCTTCCTGCCATCGCTGCTGACCTTCCCGCAGATCGTGTTCGACTACGACACGCTGGAGCACCGGCTGCGCGAGCTGGCGTTCCTCAATTCCGGCGTGCGGATCAACCTGCACGACCAGCGTCATGCCGAGCACAAGCATGTGGAGCTGTTCTACGAGGGCGGTGTCTCGGCCTTCGTCAGCTACCTGGACCGCAACAAGACGGCGCTGCATTCGCCGCCGGTGATGGTCATCGGCGAGCGCGACGGGATCACCGTCGAGGCGTCGCTGCAGTGGAACGACAGCTACCACGAGAACGTGCTGTGCTTCACCAACAACATCCCGCAGCGCGACGGCGGCACGCACCTCGCCGGATTCCGCGCGGCGCTGACGCGCACCGTCAACGGCTATGCCAACGAGCAGATGGGCGCCAAGCGGGACAAGGTGCCGCTGACCGGCGACGACGCTCGCGAAGGGCTCACCTGCGTGCTGTCGGTGAAGGTGCCCGATCCCAAGTTCTCGTCGCAGACCAAGGACAAGCTGGTCTCGTCCGAGGTGCGCCCGGTGGTCGAGGGCCTGATCAACGAGAAGCTGAACCAGTGGCTGGAGGAGCATCCGTCCGACGCGCGGATCATCGTCGGCAAGGTGATGGAGGCCGCGCTTGCCCGCGAGGCGGCGCGCAAGGCCCGCGAGATGACCCGGCGCAAGGGCGCGCTCGACGTGGCCAACCTGCCCGGCAAGCTGGCCGACTGCCAGGAGCGCGATCCGGCGCTGTCCGAGCTGTTCATCGTCGAGGGCGATTCGGCCGGCGGCTCGGCCAAGCAGGGCCGCGACCGCGGGCGGCAGGCGGTGCTGCCGCTGCGCGGGAAAATCCTCAACGTGGAGCGCGCCCGGTTCGACCGCATGCTCGGCTCGCAGGAGATCGGCACGCTGATCACCGCGCTGGGGACCGGCATCGGCCGCGACGACTTCAACCTGGACAAGCTGCGCTATCACAAGGTCATCATCATGACCGACGCCGACGTGGACGGCGCCCATATCCGCACCCTGCTGCTGACGTTCTTCTACCGGCAGATGCCGCAGCTCATCGACAGCGGCCACCTCTATATCGCCCAGCCGCCGCTCTACAAGGTCAGCCGCGGCAAGTCCGAGGTCTATTTGAAGGACACGCCGGCGCTCGATCTCTACCTGATCGAATCCGGCATCCGCGACATGGTGCTGTCGCTGCATGACGGTACGCAGCGCGCGGGCGAGGATCTGCGGGCGCTGGTGCTGCGGGCGTCCCGCGTCCAGTCGCTGCTCGACACGCTGCCCAGCCGCTATTCGCGGCCGCTGATCGAGCAGCTCGCCATCGCCGGCGCCCTGAACCGCGACCTGCTGTCCGACGACGCCCTGGCCGCCCGGGTCGCCGAGTACGTGGCCATCCGCATGAACGCGCTGTCGCCGGAGACCGAGCGCGGCTGGCAGGGCGGCACGGTCGCCCATGGCGGCCTGTCGTTCAGCCGGGAACTGCGCGGCGTCAGGGAAGAGCACGTGATCGACGCCGCCCTGCTCGAGTCGGCCGAGGCGCGGGCGCTCGACGCCATGGCCGCGGAGCTGCAGCAGGCCTACGAGAAGGCGGGTACGCTGCGCTACCGCGACGAGGAGGTCAGGATCTCCTCGCCGCTCGAGCTGTTCCGCGCCGTCGTCGCGCTGGGCCGCAAGGGCATCGCGGTACAGCGCTACAAGGGCCTGGGCGAGATGAACGCCAGCCAGCTCTGGGAGACCACGCTCGATCCCGACGCCCGCACCCTGCTGCAGGTCAAGGTCAGCCACGGCGACACCGCCGACGAGATGTTCTCCAAGCTGATGGGCGACGTGGTCGAACCGCGCCGCGAGTTCATCCAGGCCAACGCGCTGCAGGTCGCCAACCTGGATATCTGACATCCGGTCTGCGCACATTACGAGGGAATAACAATATTTCGTGCAGAACCGACGCTGGCGCTTTCAGCGCGCATGGGCCGTGCTATATCCACTCGTGTTTCGACGGGAACGGCCCAGAAGGATAGACCTCCAGTCGACATGCAGGTTCACAGCCGGCCGCCCTTTTTCCGTCCCCATTCCCTTGCATAAGCTGCGCCGACATCCGTCCCCGACAGCCCGCTGATCCATGGCAAACACCAAGAAGCCCGACCCACCGCGCAAGACCCCGCCCACCACGCCAGGCAAGGCCCGCAAGGGCGGCGGCTGGCAACGGACCCTGCTGGCCTGGATGCTGGCGATCGCCGCGGGCTTCGCCGGCATCCTGCTGCTGATCGCCGTCTGGTGGGTCATCGACCTGCCAGACGTGGACAAGACCCTGGCGCAGAAACGGCCGCCCGCCGTTACCATCCTGGACCGGCACGGCGCCCAGATCGCCGCCTATGGCGGTGTCGGCGGCGAATGGGTGCCGTTCAAGCGCATCCCCGTCAACGTGGTCCAGGCGGTGCTGGCCATCGAGGACCGGCGCTTCTACAGCCATGAGGGCGTGGACTTCTGGGGCGTGGTGCGCGCCGTGGTAGTCAACCTGCGCAGCGGCGACGTGAAACAGGGCGGCTCCACGATCACCCAGCAGCTCGCCAAGAACCTGTTCCTGACGCCCGACAAGACCGCCAAGCGCAAGATCCAGGAGGCCATGCTGGCCTATGCGCTCGAGCGCCGGCTCAGCAAGGACCAGATCCTCGAGCAATATCTCAACCGGGTGTATTTCGGCGCCGGCGCCTATGGCGTCGAGGCCGCCTCGCGGCGCTATTTCGCCAAGGAGGTGCAGGATGTGACGCTGTCCGAGGCCGCCATGCTGGCCGGCCTGCTGCAGCGGCCGTCGAAATACTCCCCGCTCACCGATCCCAAGGCGGCGGAGGCGCGCACCCGGCAGGTATTCGACGCCATGGTCGCTGCCGGTTTCATCGGCGAGGCCCGGCGCCGCGGGCTGGAGATGCCCCGGATCGCCTCGCGCTCAGCCGGCGACAGCGCCCGTTACTTCACCGACTGGGTGATGACCGAGCTGCCCCAGTATGTCGGCGAGCCCACCAGCGACCTCACCGTGCGCACCACGTTCGAGCCGGGCGTGCAGTTCTCGGCCCAGCACGCCCTCGCGGATGGGCTGGAGAAGGGCGGCGCCGACGGCAAGGTCAGCCAGGGCGCCATCGTGGTGATGACGCCCAAGGGCGAGGTGCGCGCCATGGTCGGTGGCCGCGACTACCAGCAGAGCGAATTCAACCGCGCGGTGCGGGCGCTGCGTCAGCCGGGCTCGGCGTTCAAGCTGTTCGTCTACCTGGCCGGCTTCGAGGCGGGCTACGACCCCAATTCGGTGATGCGCGATTCCCCCGTCATCCTCGACGGCTGGCAGCCGCGGAACTACGCCGAGGAGTTTCGCGGACCGGTCACCCTGCGCACCGCCTTCGCCGACTCGATCAACACGGTGGCGGTGAAGCTGGCCAATGCCGCCGACCAGTCGACCGTGGTGGAGGCCGCGCGCCGCCTCGGCATCACCACGCCGCTCAGCACCCTGCCCAGCGTTTCGCTCGGCGTCACCGAGGTGCGGCTGATCGAGCTGACCGGCGCCTATGCCGCCATCGCCAATGGCGGCTTCGAGGCACGGCCCTACGCCATCACCGAGGTGCGCGACGCCGACGGCGACACGGTCTACAAACGCAAGCAGCAGCGGGAGCGGGTCGTCGCCCCGCAGCAGGTGGAGCAGCTCGACGAGCTGATGCGCGCCGTCGTGTCCTACGGCACCGGCGGCAACGCCCGGCTGGCCAACCATGTCGCCGCCGGCAAGACCGGCACCAGCCAGGAATGGCGCAATGCCTGGTTCGTCGGCTACACCGACAAATATGTCGCCGGCGTCTGGCTGGGCAATGACGACAACTCGCCCATGAACCATGTGGCCGGCGGCGGCATGCCGGCCAGGATCTGGCGCGACGTGATGGTGCGCGCCGACCAGGTCAGGCAGAGCGAAGCGGACTGAGCCTTAAGGCTGTGAAAATTTCGGTGACAGTCCACTTAATTCCGGCCATCTCACAGACGAACTCCAACGCAGCGCGCCGGAATTAAGTGGACTGTCACCGAAATTATGTCACCGAAATTATAGCTCCCAGTCGACCAGATGCATGAACAGGTCGTCGGCGTCGCGCTCGGAGACCGCCTTGCCGCGCACCGAGATGCCGGCCTGGTGGACGGTGTCGGGATCGCCGGAAACCAGCGGGTGCCACCATTCGAGGTCCTTGCCCTCGGACAGCCGGCGGTAGGCGCAGCTTCTCGGCATCCAGTGGAAGACGGTGACGTTCTCGGGCGTCAGCACCTGGCAGTCGGGCACCAGCCGGCGGCGTTCGGTGTACCGGGTGCAGGCGCAGGCCTCGGTGTCGAGCAGGCGGCAGCAGACATTGGTCTGCATGATCTCGCCGGTGTCCTCGTCCTCCAGCTTGTGCAGGCAGCAGCGGGCGCAGCCGTCGCACAGGGATTCCCATTCCTCCCGGTTCATCTCGGCGAGGGTCTTGGTCTTCCAGAACGGCGGCGCGCCGCTCATTCCAGCAGGTCCCTGAGCGCCTTCTCGAGGTCGGCGACCGAGCTGTTCGGGCCCAGGTGCCTGATGTACCGGCCCTCGCAGTCCATCAGGTAGACATAGCCGGAATGGTTCATGGTGTAGGCGTCCGGCGCGTCGGGCGGCACCTCCTTCGAATAGAAGACGCGGTAGGCGCCGGCCGCCTTGGCGACCTGGTCGGCGGTGCCGGTGAGGCCGACGAAGGACGGGTGGAAACTGGTCAGGTAGGTACCGATCGCCTGGGGCGTGTCGCGTTCCGGGTCGATGGTCATGAACACCGGCGTGAACCTGTCCGCGTCCTTTCCGAGCCCGTCGAGCGCGGCGGAGATGTTCTGCAGCTCGGTGGGGCAGATGTCGGGGCAGAAGGTAAAGCCGAAATAGACGATCCGGTACTTGCCCTTCAGCGTGTCGTCGGTGACCGTCTTGCCGGCCTGGTCGGTCAGCTCGAACGCGCCGCCGATGGGCACGTTGGTGTCGCCCTTCACCGTGCAGGCGGTTTCGCCGCAGCCGGACAGCGGCACGGCGCCGGCGAGCAGCAGGGCGAGGGACATGGGGATCAGCAGGCGCATGCGGCCGGGTTTCCAAGCGGGTCGGGTTGGTTTAGGGTCGGCACAGGCCGAGGCACGCACCCTATATAAAGCGTGCTTGGCCAACACGGAAGGATCACGGGACATGACGGGATATTGGGGGCGCCGCGGCGGCGGGGTGATCGTGACGATCGCCGTCCTGTGGCTGACGGCCGGCCTAGCCATGGCGCAGCTGACGCCGGATGCCGATTTCATCCGCAACATCCGCAAGCAGAACTACGGCGAGATTCTTCCTTATCTGGTCAATGGCGGCAATGTGAACGGCCGCGAGTTCGACGGCACACCCGCGCTGGTGGTGGCGGTCGAGATCGGCGACGCCAGTCTGGTCAAGACGATGCTGGAGTACAAGGCCAACCCGGACCTGTTCAACCGCTCGACCGGCGAGACCGCGCTGATGCGCGCCGCCACCCGTAACGATCTCACCAGCGCCCAGCTCCTGGTCTACTACAACGCCGACCTCGACATGCCCGACAAGCAGGGCGAGACGGCGCTGATCAAGGCGACGCGCGCCAAGGCCGAGGACATCGTCGCGCTGCTGGTCAGCGCGGGCGCCGATGTGAACCTGGCCGACTATACCGGACTGACGCCGGTCGACCACGCCAGGCGAACCAACAACCAGCGCATCGTCAAGTTCCTGGAGACGCCGCCGCCCGCGCCCGCGACCCCGGTCATCGAGGCGCCGCCCGCCAACCCCGAGACGCCGGCCCCCGCGTCGGTTCCGCCGACGAAATAGGCCGGCCGTGTTCGGGTGGTTCAAGAAGCGGCGGAAATTCTGCCAGGTCCCGGAAAAGACCTGCGTCTATGCCATCGGCGACATCCACGGCCGGGCCGACCTGCTGGAGGCGGTGCTGCACAAGGTCCAGGCTCACGCCGAGCGCTATGCCGGCTTCCGCAAGGTGCTGGTCACGCTGGGCGACTATGTGGACCGCGGCGCCGACAGCAAGGGCGTCATCGACCAACTGCTGGCGCCGCCGCCGGGCTTCGAGGCCGTTTTCCTGATGGGTAACCACGAGGACCTGATGCTGCGCTTCCTCGGCCAGCCCGCCGATGGCGGGGTGTGGTTCCAGAACGGCGGCGCGGCGACCATGGCCAGCTACGGCGTCGCCGTCGATGGCTGGGACGTGGACCGCGCCAAGGAGCTGCGCGACACGCTGGCCGCCGCGCTGCCGCCCGCCCATCTGGCCTTCCTGCGCGGGCTGGAGATGCAGCACACCGAGGGCGACTACCTGTTCGTGCATGCGGGGGTGAGGCCCGGCGTGCCGCTGCGCCGGCAGGATCCCGAGGATTTGATGTGGATCAGGGACGAGTTCCTGCGCTCGACCCGCGATCACGGCAAGGTGGTGGTGCACGGCCATTCGGTGGCGTTCAAGCCGGAGGAGTTTCCGTCATCCGAGCGGCCGAGCCGCATCGGTATCGACACCGGCGCCTACGCGACCGAGCAGCTCACCTGCCTGGCGCTGGTCGGGGCCATGCGGTCATGGATACACACCGAGCAGGATCCGCGCTTCGCCTAGGGCGGCGCCTCAGTGGTGGTGATCGTTGCCGTGCGCGCGATCCTGCGCTGCGCCGCCGTCGCCGGGCCACTTTTCCTGCATTTCCTTGTGGCGCTTCATCCACTTGGCGAACAGGTACGACATGGCGCCCATCACGACGAAGGTGAACAGCATGAAGGCGATGAGCAGCGGCAGCTGATCCGGATTGTGCATCGTTGGGACTCCTGACGGCGTTTTCCGGGTTATATCCCCGGCCCCGCCGGCGGCCAAGCGCTTTCAGGCCGGTTCAGACCCTGGTGCCGAATGTCTCGCCGCCGGCCGCGAGCCATGCGGCTTCCTCGGGCGTGCTTGCCCGGCCCAGGATGGCGTTGCGGTGGGGAAAGCGGCCGAAGCGGTCGACGATGTCCCGGTGCAGCTCGGCATAGCGTGTCGTCTCCGCGTCGCCCAGCGCGCCGAACAGCGCCACGGACCGGGCCTGGGCCTCACGGTCCTCGGCGTGCTCGAAGGGCAGGTAGAAGAACTTTCGCCACACCGCCGGAACCGCCTGGTCGAAGCCCTGCGCGACGGCGACCTGCGCCACGGCCAGCGCCTTGCCGTCGGCGGCGAACGCGCGGGCCTGGCCGCGGAACATGTTGCGCGGGAACTGGTCGAGCAGGACGGTCAGGGCCAGCGCGCCCAGGGCGGTCTCCGCCCAGCCGTCCAGCTCGCCGCGGGTGGCCTGTTCCCATGCGGCCCCGAAGCGGCGTGCGATGGCGTCGTCGAAGGCGGGATCGGGCTTGAACCATGCCGCCAGGTCACGGCCGCGGGGGTGCGACTGATTCGGGTGGCTGTCAGGGGCGAACCAGAAATCGAGGACGTCGTTTACAGTCGTCACGGGTTTGTTACCTGTCTGGGCGGCTAAAGGGCGGTCGCACCGTCGAGATTGCCAAAGGTCCGGCAACTCGTTGATACTGCGGCCTAAGGTCGGGAGGGTATATGGGGCGGAGCGTTGCCATCGGCAATCAGCCGTGGATATCGCAGGACCGGACGGATGGCGGCGCCATGCTCCAGGCGGGCGGCGCGTGGATCGTCACGAACTCGCCGCCGCTGTTCGAGAGCCTCAAGACCCTGTCCTTCCGCAAGGACGAGCCCATCGTCGTCGACCTCGCGCGAATCGACCGGCTCGACACGGCGGGCGCCTGGCTGCTCTACCGTACCGTGCGCGACCTGCGCGCCGCCGGCCACGATGTGGAATACAAGGGCGGCACCGAGGAGCAGATGTCGCTGATCGAGCAGGCGACGGCCCATGACGCGCTGTGCCTGATCGAGCCGCCCGAGCCCAACGTCTTCGTCCGCATGCTGGAGGACATCGGCGCCACGGTCATGCATGTCGGCGCCCAGGCGACGGCGTCGCTGGCGTTCGTCGGCCTGCTGATGGAGACGCTGTGGCGCTACACGTCGCACCCGCGCCGCTTCCGGCTTACCGCCACCGTCAAGCAGATGGAGCTGATCGGCCTCAACGCCATGCCCATCGTCGGCCTGATCTCGTTCCTCATCGGTGTCGTCATCGCCTATCAGGGCGCCTACCAGCTCAGGCTGTTCGGCGCCGAAATCTTCACCGTCAACCTGGTGGTGACGGCGGTGCTGCGCGAGTTCGGCGTGCTGCTGTCGGGGATCATCATCGCCGGCCGCTCGGGCAGCGCGTTCACCGCCGAGATCGGCTCGATGAAGATGAACGAGGAAATCGACGCGATGGACACGCTGGCCATCTCGCCGATGGACACGCTGGTCGTGCCGCGCTTCATCGCCCTCGTCGTCATGATGCCGCTGCTCACCTTCTATGCCGATATCCTCGGCCTGCTGGGCGGCGCGCTGATCAGCTGGCTGTCGCTGGGCATCGAGCCCATGCAGTTCGTCGAGCGCACCCACGACGTGATCCTGGGCTGGGACCTGGGTGTCGGCCTGATCAAGGCGCCGATCTTCGGGGCGCTGATCGCGCTGATCGGCTGCTATGAGGGCCTCGCCACCCAGGGCAGCGCCGAAAGCGTCGGACACCACACGACCAAGTCGGTGGTGGAATCGATCTTCATGATCATCGTGCTCGACGCATTCTTTGCCATCTTCTTCACGACGATCGGTGTGTGATGGTCGCCGAGGATCTGGAAAGGCTGGGGCGGCAATCACCGGAGGAAGCCCGGCAGTCGACGCTGAAGGATGTCGCCATCGCCATCCGCGGGCTCGAGGTCGGCTTCGGCGGCCCGCCGATCATCGAGGACTTGGACCTGGACATCTACCGGGGCGAGGTGATCGGCATCGTCGGCGGTTCCGGCACCGGCAAGTCGGTGCTGATGCGCACCGTCATCGGCCTCAACAAGGCGCAGGCCGGATCGGTCTGGGCGTTCGGCGAGGACTTCCTGACCCTGTCGTTCTTCGAGCAGCGGCGCATCGAAAAGCGCTGGGGCGTGCTGTTTCAGGCGGGCGCGCTGTTCAGCGCGCTGACCGTGGCGCAGAACGTCCAGGTGCCTATGCGCGAGCATGTCCGCGGCATGCCGCAGGAGTTGATGGACGAGATCGCCTCCATGAAGCTCTCCATGGTCGGCCTGCCGCCCGACGCGGCGCCCAAGCTGCCCTCCGAGCTGTCGGGCGGCATGAAGAAGCGCGCCGGCATCGCTCGCGCCATCGCGCTCGACCCGGAGATCCTGTTCCTCGACGAGCCCACCGCCGGCCTCGACCCCATCGGCGCCGCCGCCTTCGACGACCTGATCGCCCATCTGCGCAAGACGCTGGGGCTGACCGTCGTGATGATCACCCACGACCTCGACTCGCTGGTGACGATCTGCGACCGCATTGCCGTGCTCGCCGACAAACGTGTTAAACTGGTAGGATCGATCGACGACATGCTGCAGAGCGACCATCCCTGGATCCGGGAGTATTTTCATGGCCCGCGGTCGCGGGCTGCGAACGTCGGAAAAAGATAGGCCAACACCATGGAAACCCGCGCACATCACGTTCTCATGGGTGCCGTCGTCCTGGCGCTGTCGGTCGGCCTGGTCGCCTTCTTCTTCTGGGCGGCGAAGGCCGATTTCAACAAGGACTACAGTTTCTACAACATCTATTTCGACACCCCGGTCACCGGCCTCGCCAAGTCGGGCGAGGTGCGGTTCAACGGCCTGCTGGTGGGCGAGGCGCGCGACATCTCGGTGGACCCGCGCAAGGCCAGCCGCATCAAGGTGACGATCCGCGTGTTCTCCAACACGCCGATCACCACCGACACGGTGGCGACGCTCGAGGTGCTGGGCTTTACCGGCGTCTCGTTCGTGCAGCTCATCAACGAGGACAAGGACAACAAGCCCGGCCAGAAGCTGACGACTCCCGAGGGCGAGGAGTATCCGGTCATTCCGTCGCGCATCACCGGCCTGCAGGGCGTGTTCCGGACGGCGCCCGAGGTGCTCGCCTCGGCGATCCGCGCCCTCGATCAGGCCGCCAAGCTGATCAGCGACGAGAACGTCGGCAAGGTCTCGGCCATCCTGGGCAACTTGCAGAGCGTCACCGGCGCGGTCGCCGAAAACAACGCCGACATCAAGGTGGCCATCATCCAGGCGCGCGAGGCCATGGAACGCATCAATCGCCTCGCCGGCAACCTTGAGAACCTCTCCGCCAACGACCTGCCCGCCGCGCTCGCCGACTTCCGCCAGACGGCCAGGAACTTCGAGCAGCTCAGCAAGAACCTGGATGCCATGGTCAGCGAGAACCGGCCGGCGGTGTCCAACTTCGCGTCGACCGCGCTGCCCGAGATCGGCCAGTTCGCCACCGAGGCCAGGCGCGCCGCCGCCGCGCTCAACCGCGTGCTGGAGAAGATCGAGGCCAGCCCGACCGAATTCATCTTCCCGCCCAAGACGCCCCAGATCGAGGCACCCAAACAATGATGCCGATCCGCTCCATGGGCCGCCTGGCGGCCATCGTCCTGATCCCTGCCCTGCTCGGCGCCTGCGGCGGCCTGATCAAGCTGCCCAATGACGGTCCGGCGCCCGGCCTCTACAACTTGACCACGCCCGAAACCATCGACGCGCGAGGGACCAAGTCGCTGCTGCTGATCGAGGATCCGACCTCGGTCAATGGCCTCGACACGACCATGATCGCGCGGCGCTCGTCGCCCAACGAGCTGCAGTTCTTCGCCGATGCGCGCTGGGCCGGCCGGCCGACGACCATGATCCAGAACGTGCTGGTCGAGTCGTTCGAGCGGGCGGGACAGACGGTCACCCAGGCCCGCGGCGGCGCGGTCGCGCCGGCGGGCTACGAACTCCAGGTCCAGATCCGCGACTTCCAGGCGGAGTATTTTCAGGGCGCGACGACGCCTCAGGTCCGGGTCCGCCTCGCGCTGACCCTGGTCAGGCTTGGACCCGTCGCCGTGGCCGGCCAGAAGGTGGTGGAGGCGAAGGTCCAGGCCACGTCGCCCAACATCGACGCGGTCATCGCCGCTTTCGACCAGGCCGTGCAGGATGCGCTGGCCGAGAGCGTCCAGTGGACCACGGGCGAACTCGCCGCCGCCAGGTAGTGCGCTTGCCGCCTTTGCCGCGGCGCCGACCCGTGCTAGGGTCGACCCCTGCGGGGAGAGCGGCCGGGACCATGGACGGCCGCGGTGGAAACCCATTCAGCAGTGCGAGCACTATAGCCTCTGGAGAACGAACCGGATGCGCTTGAGAGCCCCAGTCGCGACCACACTGATCGCCGCCGCCATGGCGGTCGCCGCCCCGTCGACGACGGCAACCCTCAATCCGCCCGCTGCCGAGACCGGCGTGCCGCAGGACGGCAGCATCGAGTTCGCCATCTTGCGCAAGGGCGAGCGGATCGGCACCCACAAGCTCAGCTTCGTGGGCAAGGGTGACCGGCTTCAGGTCCACGTCGACTCGGACCTGAAGGTCCAGATACTGTTCGTCACCGTCTACCGCTATGATCACACGGCCATGGAACTGTGGTCCGGCGACCGTATGGTGGCGTTCGAGAGCGCCACCAAGCAGAACGGCAAGAAGTGGGAGGTCGATGCCCACGTCTCCGGAGACGACAAGCTGCTGGTGAAGACCAACGACCAGCAGCGGTTCCTCCCCGATACCCTGCCGCCCACCAGCTATTGGCGGCCGGAGATGATGGAAACCTCGCGCTGGTTCAACACCCAGTACGGCTCGCCCATCGACGTCAATATCGAGCCCAAGGGGGTCGAGCAGGTGGAATCGGTCGGTGCATCGGTCGCCGCCCACCGCTACAAGATCACCGGCGTCGTCGCCGAGACCGGCAAGCCCATCGACCTCGACCTCTGGTACGGTGGGAACGGCGAGCTGGTGAAGATGCAGTTCATCGCCGTCGCCGACGGTTCGCTGATCGAGTTCAAGCGCGTCAGCTAAAGGGAATCCCGCGTTGTCATGATCCGCGCCCGCGTGCCGGGCGTACAGAGCTCATGTCGGCATCCTCGCCCCTTATCGTCCTGTTCCGATCCGACCTGCGCCTCGCGGATCATCCGGCGCTCGCCGCGGCGGCGCGCAGCGGCCGGCCGGTCATTCCCGTCTTCGTGCTCGACACCGGCAACCGCCACGCGGTCCCCGGCGCCGCCAGCCGGTGGTGGCTGCATCACAGTCTTCATCGGCTGTCGGACTCGCTGGCCGCGCTGGGGTCGCGGCTGATCCTCAGGCGCGGCAACGCGTCGCGCTTGCTGCCCGAGCTGGTACGCGAGACCGGTGCGGGCGCTATTCTCGCCAGCCGCTCCCACGAGCCCCGCCAACGGACGGTCGAGCGGCTCCTGCGCGAGTCCGGCGTCGCGGTGACCCTGCTGCCCGGCAACCACCTGTTCGAGCCCGGATCCGTCGTCACCGGGGCCGGCGGACCATACAAGGTATTCACGCCGTTCCACCGGGCGTGCCTCGGGCCGCCGCCGCCGCCGCCTCCCATGCCGGCGCCAGAACGGCTTGCCGCACCCGGCCAGTGGCCCGAGAGCGACGATCTTGCCGCCTGGGCGTTGCGGCCGACGCATCCGGACTGGGCCGGTGGCCTGCGCGAGGCGTGGACGCCGGGCGAGGCGGCGGGCGCGGTTCGGCTGCGAACGTTTCTCGACCGCGCCGCCGCCGCGTATGACGGCGCCCGCGACCTGCCGGCCGAGGAGGGCACGTCACGGCTTTCGCCCTACCTGCATTTCGGCGAGATCAGCGCCCGGCAAATCTGGCACGCGGCGATGCATCATCGGGACGCCGACGGCCCCGGCGTGGCCGCCTTCCTGCGCGAACTCGTGTGGCGCGAATTCGCCTGCCATTTGCTGCATCACTTTCCGCACATGGTCCAATCCCCGCTGCGCCCGGAGTTCGACGCCTTCCCCTGGAACCAGGACGAGGGCGCGCTTCGCGCCTGGCAGCGCGGCGAGACCGGATATCCCATCGTCGATGCCGGCATGCGTCAGCTATGGCGCACCGGATGGATGCACAACCGGGTCCGCATGATCGCCGCGTCGTTCCTGGTGAAGGATCTGCGGCTCGACTGGCGGCTCGGCGCGGCCTGGTTCCTCGACACGCTGGTCGATGCGGATGCCGCCAGTAATTCGTTCGGCTGGCAATGGGTCACCGGCTGTGGTACTGATGCGGCTCCATATTTTCGGGTTTTCAACCCGGCGCTGCAGGCGCGAAAGTTCGATCCTGAAGGGCGTTACATCCGTTGTTGGGTTCCGGAACTGGGCAACGTCCCGGGTCCACATGTGGCGGAGCCCTGGACAATGACGCCGGCTGGCCGGGAAACGATGGGCTTGAGGCTTGGGCAGTCTTATCCGGATCGCATCGTTGACCACGCCGAGGCACGTAAGCGGGCGCTTGCCGCGTTCAGCCGGATGAACGACGTATTTACAGTTTGAATTGAGAGATATGACAAGCACGGGCCAACTCCTCAACATCATCCCCATCAGACCGGCATCGCCGTTGCCGCCGCAGCGCATCGCGGTGATCGGCTCCGGCGCGGCCGGTCTCGGCGCCGCATGGGCCCTGTCGAAGCGTCACCGCGTCACGCTCTACGAGGCCGACAGCCGCCTGGGCGGCCACAGCCACACCATGATCGCCCCGACGACGCTCGGCGACGTGCCCGTCGATACCGGCTTCATCGTCTACAACGAAGCGAACTACCCGAATCTGGTGTCGATGTTCGCCCATCTCGGCGTCGCCACATCGGGCAGCGACATGTCGTTCGCGGTGTCGATCCGCGACGGGCAACTCGAGTATTCGGGCACCGGCCTGGGCGGCCTGTTCGCCCAGCGCCGCAACGTGGCGCGGCCCATCTACTGGCGCATGGTCTGGGACGTGCTGCGCTTCTACCGGGAAATGCCGCTGCTGCTGGAGCGCGAGAACCTGGAGAACATCACCCTCGGCAAGTTGCTCGACCGTCAGGGCTACTCGAAGTATTTCCGCTTCAACCACCTCTATCCGATGGCCGCGGCCATCTGGTCCATGCCCGTCCACAAGATCGAGGATTTCCCGGCCGCCACCTTCATCCGCTTCTACCAGCAGCACGGCCTGTTGGCGGTGAAGGGCCGGCCGCGCTGGCGGACCGTCACCGGCGGCAGCAATGCCTATGTGCGCGCCATCATCGACGACTTCGCCGGCGACATCCGCTCCGGCCATCCGGTCCGCGAGGTGACGCGGGAGGCGGCGGGGATCCGGGTCAAGACCGATGCGGACGCGGGCGTGGTTTACGACCAGGTGGTCATCGCCGCCCACGCCGACCAGGCTTTCGGCATGCTGCCCGCGCCGACGGCGCTGGAGCACGCCGTGCTGGGCGCGTTCGACTACGAGAAGAACGCCGTCATCCTGCACCGGGACAGCACGCTGATGCCCAGACGCCGCGACGTCTGGTCCAGCTGGAACTACCTGTCGAGCGGCGCCGAGGACATCGAGGGCCGTCTGTCGGTCACCTACTGGATGAACCGGCTGCAGGGGATCGACCCGCGCGTGCCGCTGTTCGTCACCCTCAATCCGCTGCACGAGCCGAGCGACGAGGCGGTGATCGCCCGCATCGCCTACGACCATCCGTCGTTCGACGGCAAGGCGCTCGCCGCCCAGAAGCGTCTACCCGAGATCCAGGGTGTCGACCGGGTCTGGTACTGCGGCAGCTATTTCGGCTACGGCTTCCACGAGGACGCCTTCACCTCCGGACTCAACGTCGCGCTGGCGCTCGGCGCCGAGCTGCCCTGGCTCGCCGACCGTCCCGCCGAAGCGGCCGTGGCCTGAGCCGGCCATGCGCTCGGCGCTCTATGAATCGACGGTGATGCACCACCGGGTGCGGCCGTTCCGCCACCGCTTCACCTACCGGGTGTTCTCGCTGCTGCTCGACCTCGACGAGATCGAGGGCCTGGGCCGCACGCTCCGGCTGTTCTCGCACAACCGCTTCAACCTGTTCAGCTTCCGCGACCGCGACTTCGGCGCCGGCGGATCGCCCCGCGCCTGGGTCGAACGGGCGCTGGCCGACAAGGGACATGATTTCCCGGTGGGCAGGATCGACCTGCTGTGCTTCCCGAGGGTGCTGGGCTACGTGTTCAATCCGCTGTGCGTCTACTACATCCGCGACACCGCCGGCGCGCTGCGGGCGATCCTCTACGAAGTGACCAACACCCACCGGGACCGCCATTCCTACCTGCTGCCGGTGGACGGCGACGGCGCCATCATCCGTCAGCAGTGCGACAAGAACCTGTACGTCTCGCCGTTCATCGGCATGGAGGCGCGCTACCATTTCAAGCTCGGCGAGCCCGGCGAGACCCTCTCCGTCGCCATCCGCGAGCAGACGCCGGAGGGCAACGTGCTGTTCGCCGCCCTGTCGGGGGTGCGAAAACCTCTGACTGATGGCATACTGGCGCGAATGTTCATCCGGCATCCCTTGATGACGCTGAAGGTCATCGGCGGTATCCACTGGGAGGCATGGAAGCTCTGGCGCAAGGGGGCGCGCGTTTTCCGCCACCCGGCGCCGCCCGATACGGAGGTATCGGGCGAACAGGTGGCGAGGGATACGCATGAACCGCTCTATGCCGCCGGAAGATAACCCCGCAGGGCGCATCGCCGCCCAGCGCCTTGGGTTGCCGCGCATGGCATTCGGCGGCCTTGGGCGCCTGTTGAGCCGGGCCGGAGAGGCGCAGCTCTTCGCCTTCGTCGACCGCAACCTGGAAGCCGGCACCCTCACTGTCGAGGTGCCGTCGGGCGAACGCCGAACCTTTCGCGGCACGGCGCCGGGACCCGAGGCGGACCTGCATTTCCGCAACTGGGACGCGCTCAAGCGGCTGTTCGGCGCCGGCAGCGTCGGCTTCGCGGACTCGTACATCGCCGGACACTGGGAGACCACGGACCTGGCCGCGCTCATCGAGCTGGCGGCGCGCAACCGGCTGGGCACCCGCCGCGAGATCCAGGGCCACAAGCTGTCGGTCGCGCTGCAGCGGCTCGCCCATTCGGTGCGCCCCAACTCGCGCAAGGGCAGCCGGCGCAACATCGCCGCCCATTACGATCTGGGCAACGAGTTCTACACCTCCTGGCTCGATGACACGGTCACCTATTCTTCGGGCGTGTTTCCGACCGAGGACACGACGCTCGAGGAAGCGCAGCGCCACAAATACCGCCGCCTGCTCGATATGATCGATCCGAAGCCCGGCGAGCGGCTGCTGGAAATCGGCTGCGGCTGGGGTGGTTTCGCCGAGTTCGCGGCCCGCGAGCGTGGTGTCGACGTCACCTCCATCACCATCTCGCAGGAACAGCACCGGTATGCCAGCGAGCGCATCCAGCGCGCCGGCCTCGGCAACCAGGTATCGGTCCAGCTCATCGACTACCGCGACGTGCAGGGCAAGTTCGACCATCTGGCATCGATCGAGATGTTCGAGGCGGTGGGCGAGAAATACTGGCCGGCGTTCTTCGGCAAGGTGGCGCAGACCGTGCGCCCCGGCGGCCGCGCCGCGCTGCAGGTGATCACCATCACGGACGAGGCCTACGAGGCCTACCGGCGCAAGCCGGACTTCATCCAGACCCACATTTTCCCCGGCGGCATGCTGCCGTCGCTCAAGGTGTTCCGCGAGCATGTGGGGCGCGCCGGGCTGAAGGTGCTGAACGAGGCGTTCTACGCCGATCACTACGCGCGCACCCTGCGGCTGTGGCGCGAGCGATTCGAGTCCGCCGCCGAAGGCTTGCGCTTCGACGGCCTGGACGACCGGTTCCGGCGGCTGTGGCGCTACTACCTGGCCTATTGCGAGGGCGGGTTCCGGGCCAAGACCATCGACGTCATGCAGGTTGCGCTGACGCGGGAGTAAACCCCGGGCGTTCCCGCAAAATCGGCGGATGATGACGCTTTAGAATCTCACCTTGGGATTGATGAACCGGCCGACCAGGCCGGTGAAGTGCAGCGGCGCGCTCACCACGCCCAGGCACAGGCAGTCCGCGCCCGGGTCGGCGATGGGCTTGTGGCGGACCGTACCGTCGCAGACCTGGAGCGCGCCGGGTCCATATTGTCCGGACTCGTCGCGGAACGATCCCGACAGCACCACCGTATACTCCATCCCGTGATGGGTGTGCTGCAGCACGCCGTGGCCGCCCCTGATATGCAGCAGCGTCGCGCGGTGACTCCTGTCGGCGAGCGGCAGCACCGCCTCGCGCACGTTGCGGCCCCAGTCGCGCCACCGCAGGCCGTCCAGACCCCTGGGCGCGTAACGCCAGAGCGGCGCGGGCAACAGGCGGCGTGTGTCCTCGTCCGGCAGCGGCAGGAGCGCCGGCGGGCCGGCTTCGCCGTCCAGCCGGTCGAGCGTGGTGGCCAGCAGGTCATCGGACAGCGCCTCGGGATCGATCCCGTCGAACAGGGCGCCGCCGGCTGCCTCCAGCAGCTGCATGTCGGTGCGCGCGGACGGGTCCATGGCCAGCTTGGTGGCGACCGCGAGCGCCGCGCCTTCCGGCAGCGCGCCGCTCGCATAGTCCAGCAGCAGCAACTCCAGGTCGGTGATCATGGCTTGTGCTCCGCGATCATGCCGCGCAACCGGGCGAGCGCCAGCCGGATGCGGGACTTCACCGTCCCCAGCGGCAGGCCCAGCTCGGCCGAGATGTCGCCGTGGGACTTGTCCTCGAAGAACGCCAGCTGCAGCACCTGCCGCTGCTCGGCGGGCAGCAGGGCGATGGAGCCGCGCAAGTCGGCCGACGCCTGCGCCAGCGCCAGCCGTGTGTCCGCCGCGGGCTCCTGCTCGATCGCGGCGAGGTCGAGCGGATCGATCTCGGGCCGCACCTGGCGGCGCAGCATGTCGATGCGCTTGTTGCGGGCGATGGTAAAGATCCAGGTCGACAGCGCGGCGCGGGCGGGGTCGAACTGCTCCGCCTTGTTCCAGACGGTGATCATGGCTTCCTGGGCGATTTCCTCGGCGGTTTCGGGGTCGGCGCCGCCGCGCAGCATGAACGCCTTCAGGCGAGGTGCGAAATGGCCGAACAACTCGATGAAGGCACTCCGGTCACGGTGAAGCGCGATCGCCAGCACCAGCGCTTCGAGACGTCTCGACTGTTCGGGGTGCGTAACGGTCCGTTGCTGCATGCCTCCAGCTCTTCCCGTGCAGCGCCAGGGGGCGTGCGCCCGGCCGATGGTAGTGACTGCGATCGCCTGTGTCATCTATGCCTCATTCTTGCGCTGTGTCATACGCGCATGGCGGCCCGGCGGATCAACGGGCACCTTTTTGGCCTGACGTGGCATTATGTCCTGTCGATCCGAAACGCACGTGAAGGCTGGGCATGGACCGGGTGAACGATTTCTGGACGCAGGCGCTGGACGTGTGGAACCACGGCCTGCTCGGCACCACCGTGGGCGACATCCTGATCGCCATCCTGATCGTCGTGCTCGCGGTGGTCGCCCGGCGGCTGTTCTCCCGCGTCGTCGTCGCCAACCTGCGGCGCGTGACCGCGCGCACGCAGAACCGCTTCGACGACGTGGTGCTCGAGGCCATCGCGCCGCCGCTGCGTCTCGTGCCGGTCATTCTCGGCCTCTATCTGGCGTTCCGGTTCCTCGATCCGTCGCCGCAATACTGGGTGACGCTCGAGCTGATCGTCCGCTCGCTGGTCGCGTTCACCATCTTCTGGGCGATCTACCGCGCCATCATGCCGCTCAGCCGGGCGATCCAGCCGCTGCAGGACGTGCTGGGCGCGGCGACGGTCGACTGGGTGGTCAAGGCCGTGCGCCTGGTCATCGCGTTCATCGGCGCCGCCATCGTGCTCGAGATGTGGGGCATCCAGGTCGGGCCGCTGCTCGCCGGCCTGGGCCTGTTCGGCGTCGCCGTGGCGCTGGGCGCCCAGGATCTGTTCAAGAACCTGATCGCCGGCATGGCCATCCTGTCCGAAAAGCGCTTCGCCAAGGGCGACACGGTTTCGGTCGATGGGCTCGAGGGCACGGTGGAGACCATCGGATTCCGCTCGACCTCGATCCGCCGCGGCGACAAGGCGCCGGTGTTCCTGCCGAACTCCAAACTGGCCGACGGCGCGGTGGCAAATCTCAGCCGCTTCACCGCGCGCCATATCAACTGGAAGATCAGCCTGGATCACCGCGCCACCGTCGCCCAGCTCCGCGCCGTCCGGCAGGAGATCGAGGAATACATCAAGGGCAACGACGCGTTCTCTCATGACGGCATTGCCGTGCGGATCGACAGCCTCACCACCTCCAGCATCGACATGACGGTGCAGTGCTTCACCACCACGCCGGACGCCGGCGAATGGCAGCTCGCCAAGGAGGAGCTGGCATTGCGCATCAAGGAGATCGTCGAGGAAGAGGGAACCACCTTCGCCTCGCCCACCCAGGCGCTGACCCTGACCACCGGGAAACCGATCGTAGACGAGGAGGATGACGGGGTTTCCGGCCGCCAGGAATCGCCGCAGTAGCGGAACCCTGCGCCGAACTGATCATTTTGGGCCGGCCGCAGCCTCCACCGCGCGCCAGACGCGCAGCAGGTTGCCGCTCCACAGCCTGGCGATGTCGGCTTCCGAATAGCCGCGCCTGACCAGTTCGGCGGTGACGTTGGCGGTTTCGGACGCGTCCTCCCAGCCGGCGATGCCGCCGCCGCCGCCGAAGTCCGAGGCGATGCCGACATGGTCGATGCCGACCTCCTTCACCGCGTAGTCGATGTGGTCGGCGAGGTCGCTGACGCTGGCGCGCCCGTACTGCGCATGCAGTTCCTTCAGCCGCGCCATGTAGGTCTTGCGCTGATCGTCGGTGATCGCCTTCCATGCGGCGGGCGTGGTCAGGCCCAGTTCCTCGCGCAGCGCCTTCGTGGCGGCGACCTTCTCGGGCCTGGGCGCCCGCAGATAGCTGTCGAACGCCACCACCTGCACCACACCGCCCTTGGCCGCCAGCGCCTTCAGCGCGGTGTCGCTGAGGTTGCGCGGGATATCGTAGACGCCGCGCAGCGCCGAATGGGAGGCGATCACCGGCGCCCGTGACGCCTCGACCGCCTGCAGGGTGGTCGCTTCCGAGCTGTGCGACACGTCCACCATCACGCCCAGCCGGTTCATCTCGGCGATGGCCGCGCGCCCCATGCCGGTCAGGCCGCCATGGACTTCCGCCGACGGCTGGTCGAGCTGCCCCTGCAGGTTGGCGCTGTCGGCCAGGTGGTTGTCGCCCGAATGGGTCAGCGACATGTAGCGGGCGCCGCGCCGGTAAAACTCGGCGATCTTCGAGGTGTCCGGCCCGGCCGGATAGAGATTCTCCACGCCGATGCATGCCGCCAGCTTGCCCGCGCCGGCGATGCGCTCCACGTCGTCGGGCGACAGCGCCATCTCGATCCGGTCGGGATACTGCCCGGCTTGCCGGTGGATGGCGTCGAACTTCTGGACCGCTTGTTTGTAGGCGTCCGCGTAGCCTTCGGGCGTCTCCGGCCCCTGGCCCACATAGACGATGAAGAACCCGGCATCGAGCTTTCCCTCGGCCATTTTCGGCAAATCGACCTGCATGTCGCCCCTCACGCCGGGATCGTGCTTCGGCGTGGCATAGTCGGCGGGGATGTCGATGTGGGTGTCGAGCGTCAGGGCGCGCGCATGGATGGCCGCGGCGTCGTCGGCGAGGGCGGGGGTGGAAAGGGCCACCATCATCGCCACCACTCCGATGAACCCTCTCCCTCTGGGAGAGGGTAGGGTGAGGGGCGATATCGATGAAGAGACGCGACCGTGCGCTGGGCGGGCATCGCCCCTCACCCTAACCCTCTCCCAAAGGGAGAGGGGACCTGTGGCGATGCGCATCTTCATTCCCCTCTTGCCTTCACCTGACGCTATCGCCGCACCCGCCTCGGTGCAACGTGCTAAGCTGCGGCGAAACAACGGGGACAGCCATGACCTCCAACACCAACCGCAACTGGGTGCTGGCGCGCCGGCCCGT